>Ga0075471_10000023_pt1 | contig 59089 bp, 98 predicted proteins | sample DEB19_08_DNA_2_FD_74787 | JGI IMG/M metagenome (GOLD analysis project Ga0075471, IMG submission 74787) | Aqueous microbial communities from the Delaware River and Bay under freshwater to marine salinity gradient to study organic matter... | ecosystem: Environmental > Aquatic > Marine > Coastal ...
TTACTGCTCTTACTTTTGGAAACAATACTTATATTGCTGCTGGTAATAGTGGAATATTAAATACTTCAACAGATGCAATCACTTGGACTTTAAGAACTTCCGGTTTTGCTACGCAAACAATTACTGCTCTTACTTTTGGAAACAATACTTATATTGCTGCTGGTAATAGTGGAATATTAAATACTTCAACAGATGCAATCACTTGGACTTTAAGAACTTCTGGTTTTGGTGCTACTGCAGTTTCAAGAATCATATATTCAACATTTTATGTTGCTGCTGGTGCTGGAATATTAAATACTTCAACTGATGCAATTATTTGGACTTTGAGAACTTTTGGTACTACCAGTGGTCCTACTAATCTATCTTATGCAAATAATCTTTATTTTGTTACTGGTAATTCTGGTTTAGTAAGCACATCAACAGATACAATTACTTGGGAATTAAGAACTTCTGGTTTTGGTGCAGGTAATAACATTTCTTCAGGAGGTTTTGGAAATAATACTTATCTTGCTGGTGGAAGTAGTGGAGTTTTAAGGACATCGACAAATGCAATTGTTTGGAGTTTAATTTCTGCTGGATTACCTGCATCCACGATATCTTCAATATATTTTAGTAATAATTTATTTCTTTTGGGTCTTACAGATGTTGCTACCTCACCAATCGCAGGACTAGTAGGTAATGGGGGCAACGGAATCAAAGGTGGTGGAGGTGGTGGAGGTGGATATGAGGAAACCACAGACACTGCAGGCACTGGTGGAACTGGTGGTGATGGTTATGTTCGTATCAGTTGGTACTAAAGGAGGATAACTAAATGACTACCGCAGGTTCTAATTTTATTTCTGGTATTACTACAACAGTTTTTGATTCAACTGATGTAGTCAATAAAGACTATGTGGATGCGAATGTTCAACCACTACCATCACAAACTGGTAATGCTGGTAAGTTTCTTACAACAACTGATGGAACAAATGTCTCTTGGGATTATGTTTCTAACTATCAGGAATTTACATCACCTGGAGAACAGACTTTTAATGTTCCAAGTTATTCTAATCTTTTGTTTATTGAAGCAGTTGGTGCTGGTGGTGGTGGAAGTGCAGGGCAGAGTAATGCGACTTCTAATCAAGGTGTGACCTGGACTTTAAGAACTTCTGGAGCAAATCAACAAACTTATGGTCTTGTGTATTCTGGACAATTTTATGTTGGTCCTAGTGGTGGAGGAAGAATAATAGCATCTACAGACACTATTACGTGGAGTTTAAGAACTGCTGGATTTACCTCTATTTTATATAAAATTACTTATGGTACATCTCCAACAGGTACTTATCTAGTTGGTGGTGTTAGTGGAGCATTAAATACTTCAACAGATACAATCACTTGGGAATTGAGAACTTCTGGAACTAGTAATACTATACAATATGTTTATTATGTGAACAATATTTATTTTGCTGGTGGAAATTCTGGAACATTACTCACTTCAACAAATGCAATTCAATGGACTTTAAGAACTTCTGGTCATGGTAGTGCTAATCTTTATGATTCTATCTATGATGGAGTAAATTATTATATTGTTGGATCTGGTGGATTTTTGAGCACTTCGACAGACACAATTTCTTGGACTTTAAGAACTTCTGGCGCTGATGGGCAATTGTGGACAATTACTTATGCATCAGGAAATACTCAGGCATATGTTATTGGTGGTGATAGTGGAAAATTAAATACTTCAACAAATGGAATTGAATGGACTTTGAGAACTGCTGGTGTTGGTTCTAATAGGGTTGAATCTGTCATTTATGCAAACAATACATATTTAATTGTTGGTGATATTGGAATTTTAAACACTTCAACCAATGCAATTCAATGGACTTTAAGAACTTCTAATACTTTTCAAAATCTTTATCATATTATTTACGAAAACAACACTTATGTTTTTAGTGGTAATAGTGGTATTATTGCAACTTCCTATTCACAATCATCAGGACAAGGTGGAGCATCTGGTTCTTATACTTCCTGGTACATTCCTAAATCAATTGTAACTTCAAATATCACAGTCAATCCTGGTGTCGGTGGAGCAGGAGCAACCACAGACGCAGCAACAGGTTCAGCAGGAGCAGGAACGACAGTATCCTGGACTGGACCTGGAGGAACTTATACAATCACTGCTTCTGGTGGAGGTGCTGGTGGTGTAGCAGGAGCAGCACAACTCACAAGTCAATCAAGTTCTTTTTATACCACTGCTGGTCTTTCTGGAGCAAGACAAACTCCATCAGGTGCGGGTATTACTGCAACGGCACAAACTAATCAATTCCAACCAACAGGTGGTGGAAGTGGTGGTTCCAGTAACTTCGGTGATGGTTCTACAGCATCAGGTGGTTCTGGAGGTATGATTAATGTTTATGGTATTTCAACATCAGCATCTGGTGGAACCACTAGTGGAACAAATGGTGTAATTGGTATTGCTTACACTGGACTTCCTTATGGTTCTGGTGGAGGTGGTGGTGGAGCAAAATCAGAAAGTCCATATTGGAATCTAAGAACTTCTGGTATCACTTCTAATCTTAATAGTATTAGCGGAGTAAGTTTATATGATGATATTGGAAATTTTAGTTATTATGGTTTAATGACTGCTGGTGATTCTGGAGTATTATCTACATCAACGGATGGACTTAATTGGACTTTAAGAACTTCTAGTTTTGGTGCTACTGCGATTAGAGCATCTTTACTAACTTTTTCAGTTGGTGAAAAAAATCTTATTGTTGGGGATGGAGGAAACCTACGAACATCCACAAATGGTATTCAATGGTCTACCTATTCTTCAGGAACAGGGAATGCACTTTATGCAATTGGTCCTGGGCAAGGTAGTGATGATGGAACATGGAACATTGGAGGTGCTAGTGGTTATTTGGCATCATCAGGATTTATAGACATTACAACCTGGACTTCAAGAACTTCTGGATTTGGTTCTAATGCAATTTATGCAATTAATTTTGCTGCTCAAGATCCGTTTGCTGGTCCCATAACTCGTTCAGCAGCAGGAGCAAATGGAACCTATGCTTATTCAACAGATTCAATTGTATGGACTTTAAGAACCACTGCATTTGGTACTTCTGCCATTAGAGGACTTGGTAATAATGGATTTATTGCCGTTGGTGATAGTGGAAAAATAGCAACTACCACTGATACAATTGTCTGGACTTTGAGAACTTCTGGAACAACTTCTCAACTTAATTCTATATCATCAGGAACAAATCCTTACATTGTTGGTGGTGTTAATGGAATAACATTAACTTCAACTGATGGAATTATTTGGATATCAAGAGGTTCAAATACAACGAACAATATTAATTCAGTATATTATGGAGTTCAAGTTGATTATAATACTTATTATGCTGGAAATAGTGGAACTATAGGTATTTTAAAGAATCCTCTTCCTGTTGGTGCTGTTGGTACTGGTGGCACCGGTGCTCGTGGAGGTGGTGGAGGTGGTGGTGCAACCAATGGAACTTCATTCGGTAATGGTGGTAATGGTGGTGATGGTTACGTGAAGATTACCTGGTGGTAAATAAATACCCTTATGGAAGATAGAAGACAATGGCAACGTTAGACAGCAATAAGGTTACTGATGTTAGTTTAGTATCTGGCACGACTGATGCTGTAAGTCGTCAATATCTTGATGATCTTATTCCAAGTACAACTGGAAATGCTGGAAGATTTTTAGCAGTTTATCCTGGTGCTCAGTATTGGGTGCTAAGAACTTCTAGTTTTAGTGTTACTACTATTAATGCTCTTACTTATGGGAATAATATTTACTTTGGTGCTGGTCAAAGTGGGTCTATAAGTTCTTCAACAGATGCAATCACTTGGACCATAAGAACTTCTGGTACTACAACTGCCTTTAATGCTCTTGTTTTTGGAAACAATACTTATGTTGCTGCTGGACAATCTGGTAATTTAAGAACCTCAACGGATATAATTCATTGGATAGCAAGAACCGCTACTACATCTACTACTTTTAATTCGATTATCTATGCAAACAATACTTATATTTTTGTTGGTGCTAATTCAAATATAAGTTCTTCGACTGATGCAATTGCTTGGACTTTGAGAACTGGTGGGTTAACTGCAGATTATTATTCTATCCTTTATGCAAATAATACTTACATTGTTGGTGCTGCTAATGGAAGGTTAATTACTTCAACCAATGCAATTTCTTGGGTTCAAAGAACTACAAGTATTGGATCAAATAATATTCTTTCTCTTACTTTTGGAAATAATACTTATGTTGCTGGTGCTCTGGGTGGGACTTTAAATACCTCAACAGATACAATTCATTGGACTTTAAGAACTGCTAGTTTTTCTGCTGCTACTATTAATGCTCTCACTTATGGAAATAATACCTATGTTGCTGGTGCTACTAGTGGAATATTAAATACCTCAACAGACGCAATCAATTGGACTTTAAGAACTTCTAGTGGTGGTTCTCTTTTTATCAGTGCTCTTACTTATGCAAATAATAGTTACATTGCTGCCGGTCAAAGTGGTTTATTAAGTGCTTCACAAATAACTAAAAAAATCTGGGAACCAATCAATTCTTCATCATCATTCTTAGAAGCAGACCCAGTATCATACAAAGGTTCACAAGAATTCACAGCAACAGGAGCACAAACATTTTATATCCCACCCACAGCAACTCAGTTTTACATTGAAGCAATCGGTGGTGGTGGAGGTGGAGCATCAGGACGATATACAGGAACATTAGGTTCTGGTGGTGGAGGTGGTTCTGGTGCTTATAATGCCTGGTTAATTCGTCGTGGAGAACTTGGAAGTGCTTCTACAATGACTGTAACCGTTGGTGCTGGTGGTCGTGGTGGAAATAATCGTGGAATGAGTACCAGTACTGATGGAATTGTATGGGAGACTGTTCCTGGTGGTTCTAGGTTTGGTACTAATGCTATTAATGATCTTACTTATGCATCAGGTCAAACCAATCCTTATATTGCTGCTGGTGATGCTGGAGTATTAAACACTTCAACAGATGGAAGTACTTGGACAGCAAGAACTTCTGGTACTTCTTCTAACCTTAGTGCTCTTGTTTATGCATCAGGACAAACAAATGCATACATTGTTGCTGGTGCTTCTGGTGCCTTAAGAACTTCAACAGATGCAATTCAATGGACTTTAAGAACTGCTGGAACTCAATCAGCAATTAATGATCTCACTTATGGAAATAATTTTTATGTTATTGTCTGTACTTTTTCTTCTGGATCTCCAGCAATAAATGTATCAACAGATGCTATTAACTGGACTTTAAGAACTTCTGGATTTGGTTCTAATTCACTTAGTTCTGTTACTTATGGAAACAATATTTATATTTCTGGGACAAGTACTGGCGGTCTATTTTTAAGATCATCAACCGATACGATTGTGTGGGTAGCAAGAACTTCTGGACTTAGTGCTGGTGTAGTGGGGCATCTAAATTTTTTAAATACTATTTACTTTTTACTTTCTACAACTGGAGACTTAGCAACTTCAACAGATACAATCACTTGGGAATTGAGAACTTCTGGTAGAACTACTTCCAAATCTCTTACTTATGCAAACAACCTCTACATAGCAGCAGGAAACTCTGGAGTTCTTGCATCATCCACAGATGCAATCACCTGGACTCAAAGAACCTCACTCTTTAAGGCACAAAACATCAACGCACTTACATATGGAACCGTATTTGTTGCAGGAGGTGCAAGTTCTGGTGCTGGTGCTGCTGGAGGTTCTTCAACGGTCACTTGGACTGGAAATACTCCAACAGGTACTGCGACTTATACATTAACTTCTGCTGCTGGTGGTGGTGCAAGTGATACAGCAGTTACAGCAGGCACAGCAGGTGCAGCAGCATCAGTACTTCTTAATCCTCTTTATACTGTTGCGGGACTTGCTGGTGGTGCTGGATTATCAGCATTCGCATCCACAAACTCCTCTACACAAGCAAATGTCAATCAAGTGACTGGTGGTGGAGGAGGAGCATATAATACCAATACAGGAGGAAGTTCAACCACTTATTATTATGGAAACACTTACATAGCAACTGGTGGAAGTAATGTTGGTGGTAATGGTTCTGATGGAATTCCTGGTTCTTATACTGGAAACATTGGAGGTGGTGGAGGTGGTGGAGGTGCTCTTGGAACTGGGTTAAATGTCTTTTATGTAAGAACTTCTTCAGGAGTTTCAGGTAATGGTATAGTATATGGAAACAACATTTATGTTGCTGCTACAGGAACTAATATAATAGGAACCTCAACAGATACAATCATTTGGACCTTAAGAACTGCTGCAATTGGGACGGCCCAAAATGAACTTACTTTTGGTAATGGTGTTTTTCTTACAACAAGTAACAGTACCAATGGATTGACTTCTTCTACTGATGGAATCACCTGGACGTTGAGAACTTCTGGAACATCTGCTGCTGCTTTTTTTAACATATTGGCAGTACGATATGCAAACTCACTTTATTTTGTTTGTGGTCAAAGTGGAATCTTAACTACCTCAACAGACACAATCTCTTGGACTTTAAGAACTTCTGGTACTAATGCATCTCTTATATCTATTGATTTTGGAAATAACACTTATGCTGCTATGGGAAATAATTCACAAGCAATTACTTCAACAGACACAATCACTTGGACTTTAAGAACTTCTGGATTGGGACTTGTTGATGTGGTTTCAATGTCTTATACAAATGATTTGTTTCTTGCAGGTGGAAGTAATGCAAATTTTGTTACTTCAACAGATGCAATTTCCTGGACTTTAAGAACTATCGGTACTACTTCTTCGGGTAATCAATATTTTTATGGAGATGGAAAATACTTTAGTGGAACGGCAAATGAGTTAAGAAGTTCCACAAATGCAATTCAGTGGTCTTTATTTTATCTTGCTCCAAATACTTTATATGGATATGTTTATAATAATGGTATTCTTGGAGTGGGTTCTAATCTTATTGTTGCTTCTCAATTAGCAGTAACATCAGCAGCAGGAAATGGAGGTTCTGGAACTCGTGGCGGCGGGGGTGGTGGAGGTGGATACTCCATACAACAAAATAGATTTGGTGTTGGTGGTGATGGTGGTGATGGATATGTTAAAATTACATGGTGGTAAAATAGTAAAAAAATGAGAGAATGTGGTGACTGTACTGCTTGTTGCGGTGGTGCTTTATATTTAAGAGTTGGAGAACATAAAGTTCATAGAGGAAATCCTTGTCCGTATATCTGTAAAGAAAATAATAATTGTTCTAATTATGAAAATCGTCCAGATGTATGTAAAAACTTTGAGTGTTTTTGGAAAGCAAATGAAACTGTTCCAGAGTGGTTGAAACCTTCTCAGTCTGGTGTGATATTATCTTATAATAGTCAGAAAAATCAACTAGATGCTTATGCTGTTGAGGGAATGGAAGTTAAGTTAGGAACATTTTTTAACATTCTACAGTTTGTTCATAGTCATAACCTCACATTTGTTTTTAATATTAATGATAGTGATGATAATTATTTCTGTGGGTCCTTAAATTTTTCAAATAACCATCTTAATTTTGAAACTCTTAATCGTCAGCAAATGATAGAGGGTACTGCAAAACTTGCCTAGATATGATAGAATGAATTCTATATTGACTTTATTGTATGTCCCTGAATTATACAAATCAACCAAATAGTAATGATTTGAGAGGAAAGACCATAGCATTCTGTCTTCCAGGATTAATGTATTCTGGAACCTTTATGACGCAGTTTGTAAGACTTCTTTTTGACCTGAATCAACAAGGAATTAATTTTTATATCTCCCAACAATACAGTTCAATGGTGAATCACGCACGAACTGATTGTTTGCAGGCAGATAATTATGCTGGAACAATGCTGACTCCTTTTAGGGGTCAGGTTCCTTATGATTATATTATGTGGATTGATAGTGATATTGTATTTAAGACAGAAGACTTGATTGAACTTCTAAAAATTAATAAGGATGTTGCTGCTGGTTGGTATGTTCAATCCAATGGTGGTGTTCTTTCCAATCAAACCACTGTTGTAGAACATATGAACCTTCAAGAACTTTATGAGAAAGGTTCTAATAAGTATGAGACGATTGAAGATATGGCACGAAGAACAGAACCTTTTAAAGTAGATTATTGTGGTTTTGGTTGGATGCTGATTAAGAAAGGAGTTTATGAGAAAATTCCTTATCCTTGGTTTGTTCCCCGTGTAATACAACTCCAAAAACCTGATGGAACCATTCTTGAAGATGTCAGCTCTGAAGACATCTCAATGTGCGAAGATTTCCGTAAATATGGTTTTGATATTTGGGTTCATCCAAAAGTCCGTGTAGGACACCAGAAAATGATTACTATCTAAATTTTATGTTAAATTATTCAAACGCAACAGAACAAACAAAACCACACTTTAATGTGGTGATTACAACTCCAGGCAATTCAATGAATGCAGACTATGTAAAGTGTCTGCTCGCAACGATTCATACACTTCAAGCAAATAATATCTCTTGGTTGTATCAAAACGAGTATGCTTCTCTTATTACTAATGCAAGAGAAGCAACGATTACAGGTTCAAGAAATCTAGAAGTCTTTAATTCTGCACCAGGTAAAGGTCAATATACTTATGATAAAATCTTTTGTATTGATAGTGATATTGTCTGGAATCCAGAGCAGTTTCTAAGACTTTATGCAAGTGATAAGTCGGTTATTTCTGCTGTGTATTTTGAAGCACAAGGAAATGATGCGATGATACACAAAAATAAAAATGACTTTAAACCAACAACCAGAGAAGAACTTGAAGTTCTTCAAAAACTAGGAGAACCTATTGAAGTTTATGGTGTTGGCATGGGATTTATGTGCATCAAGTCTGGTGTCTTTGAGAGTTTAAAAAGACCTTGGTTTGGTCTTGGTAAAGTTCTACAAGAGGTTGATGGAGTCACTTATGAACTTCCATTGGGTGAGGATTTATACTTCTGTGAGAGGGTAGCAGAACAAGGTCATAAGGTATTTGTAGACCCCAATATTATTGTTGGTCATATCAAGAGTAATGTAGTATGTTAAATTATAGAAACGAAAAACAAACAAAGAAAACAATCACTGTTTTCTATCATCTTTATATTCCAGATACCAATAATATGTGGATTTGGTGGATAGATGAACAAATGGGTATTTTGAAGTCATCAGGTCTTGCCGATGCTGCAACGATTAATATGTGTGTGACTATTCCTCTTGGACTTTTTAATTCTAAAACAGGTCACTCATATAATGATATGGTATTTGGATATATTAAAGATAGATTTCCATTTGTAAATATCATTGATGTGAGAAGTGTGGGAGAGCAACCAAATCTTTATGAGGGGCAGACTCTTGCAAAGATTTATGAGCACTGTTTGAAAGAAGATGGTTATGTCTTTTACTTCCACAATAAAGGAATGAGTTCTTATTCAACCCATATTCCTGGTGCGATTAAGGACTGGAGACATTATATGCAGTATTATAATATTGAAAAGTGGGAAGACTGTATTACAAAATTAGATGAAGGTTATGATTGTTGTGGTGTTGATTGGGTAGAAAGGCACGATATTAAACTTGATTTCGTTGTTCAACACTATGCGGGAAACTTCTGGTGGGCACGAAATGATTACATTCGCAAACTGAAGCATCCACTCAAAATTGAAGAGTATATGGATGTGGAAGCAATGATGAGAGAGTTACAAAACTATCGTTATTGCTTTGAACTTTGGATGGCAACTGGTATTCCAAAGCAACATTGCTTCCATTATCGTCGTCATCATCAATACGACAATCAAGGTCTTGAAAGATATTTCACATATTATCCACCAGAAATGTATCGTGATGATGTTGAAAAAGATGAAACGACTTATGCAAAAAATAAGTTAGACATTCTAATGGAAGTTGGAAGTCAAAATAATTTTAACTGGAGAGATCATCGTGAATTTGCTGATTGGATAGTTCGTAGAACACAACCAGAAATTATTGTTGATTTAGGTGTAGATTTTGGTTATTCAACATTCTGTTTCGCAAATCCTCAAATAGGACACGTTTATGGAGTTGATAGTTTTGAAGGAGATGAATTTGCTGGAATAAGAGATACCTATGATTATGTTTTAGAAAAACAAAAAGAACTTGAATTGAACAACATCACCTTTATTAAAGGATATTTTGATGATGTTGTAAAAACCTGGAATAAAAAGATTGATATTTTACATATTGATGGAATGCACGATTATAAATCAGTTAAAAATGATTTTGAAACGTGGTCTCCATTTGTAAAAGAAAATGGTATAATTCTATTTCACGATACAATGGTAAATAATCCAGAGTTTGGAGTTAATAGATTTTTTGATGAAATTGATTTACCAAAAACAAACTTTAAACATTGTAATGGATTAGGTGTGGTTTCTAAAGATATAAATCTTATCAATGAAATTAATAAAAACTTTGAGGAGTATATTAAATGAAGTTTAATCTGGTAAGGATTGTTCCTGATAATGGATTTGATGTTCATGCACAAGTCTTTCACGAAATTGAGGCAGCAGTATTCTTTACATTTCAAAAATTAGGATATGATGTAACAAATAGTACAAATCAATTTGCACCAGACCGAAGAAATATTGTGTTTGGAATGCATCATTGTCCTGTAGATGTGGTAAGGCACGATATTCCAAAGGATACAATCGTGTATTCTCTGGAACAAATGAAAGATGGACCAGAGTGTTTGCGTTGGTGTCGTAAGTATCGTGGTCTTGAAGTGTGGGATTACTCTCTTCGTAATGTAGAAGTGCTTCGTAAAGCAGGTGTAGAGAACATTAAACACTTCAAGATTGGTTATGTTCCAGAGATTTCATATTTTGAAAGAAATAAACCACAAGACCGTGATATTGATATTCTGTTTTATGGATGCCCTTCACCACGAAGAGTGCATATTATGAATCAGTTTGCGAACAATCCAAAACTGAACTTTGTTCATATTCAATCAACTTACGGTGATAAACGGGATGAGTACATCAAGAGAGCAAAGTTAGTCATCAACCTTCATAATCACGACAATCAAATCTTTGAGATGGTTCGTGTAAGTCATCTCATTCAAAACAAAGTTCCAGTTCTTACAGAAAGAAATCCAGATACGGACTTTCCTGATTATATGGAAAATACTGTATTCACCTCAACTTACAATCGTTTTGTAGATACTGCTTACAAACTTCTCAAGAAACCAGAAGAACTTGATGCACAAGCAGAAAGAGGTCTTGAAATCTTTAAACAATCACCAATGGAAAACTTTCTAAAAGAGGTACTATGAACGAAGTTATTACAAAACCTGAATACCTACACAATAATATGCCTCCACTTCTGGAAGCAGTTCTTAATCCTGATGGTGTAGGAGGCACTGAAATTATGGGTCGTGCCTGGCAAGATTATGTTCTTCCTGCTGCACCAGACCTTGCTGACTGGCACTGGGCAGTCATTCCAGGTGATAATACTTTGTCTCCCGATAGTTCTAATATTGTCTGGTTACATCCGCATCATATGGAAGAGGGTATTGAAAGACTTCTGGATAAAGAATTTCAAAAGCACTTCAAGGCATACGTGTTTGTCTCTAACTGGCAGTATGAGAGGTTTGGTGAAAGACTTCAACTGCCGATGGAGAAGTGTTATGTTCTGAAAAATGCAACGCAACCATTCCCAGTTCATAAGAAACCAGAAGGAAAACTGCAACTGATGTTCCATTCAAATCCAATTCGTGGATTGGATATTCTTCTTGAAAGTATTAAACTCATTCCAGAAGAAGACTTTGAACTTCACATTTTCCATGAACTTGACCCTGATGAAAGGAAAAAACAATTCCAACAGGGTCTTCAAACTTACGAATACTCACATATTAATCCACAAGAAGAACAGTTTCTTCGGTATTGTTTAAGTCTTGCAAATCAGGATAAGAGAGTTGTTCGTCACACACGTACTAACAACTCTAAGATTCGTGAGCAACTGATGAATACTCACATCTTTGCTTATCCAACTTACTTTATGGAAACATCTTGTATTTGTATGATTGAGGCATTGTGTGCTGGATGCTCTGTGCTTTCTTCTAACCTTGCTGCACTTCCTGAGACTGGTCTTGGTTTTGCGAGGCATTATGGGTTTATTCCTGATCGTCAGAAACACATTGAAAGATTTACTAGAGAACTCAAGAGAACGATTACTGAGTATCGTAATGGTGAGTTTGATAATACACAGCAAGTAGAAGTGTGTAATAAATATTATAGTTGGGAAACCAGAACACAAGACTGGATACAATTCTCGAAAGAACTTTGGAGGAAATTTTAATGGAAACTACAACACTGACTTTATGTTTAGACCATCTTTACTATCTAACAGCAGATACTAATAATCAAACTGGATATAGTTTAGAAGAAGTCCAGGCACTTATTGATGAGAAGGGTGGAAGTTTTGAGATTGAGGCAACTATTACTCATCCAGTTCCACCTCCCTACACTGTAGAGTGGGATATTGAGCAGCATCAAAATAGAATTCAACAAAATCAGGAATCTCTTACTCAACTTCAAAGTCAATTAACCAATCTTGAAGAAGGCACAGAAGAGTATACTCAGATTCAAGAGCAAATCTCTATCATTGAATCGGACATCACCTACTGTGAAGAGCACATTGCCAATCTACAATCTGCTTGACACCTAACCCAAAGTCCTTTATAATATCCAAGTCTTCAATATCCTTGTGACTTTTGGATTGAAGACTCTCTTCAGTGGTGTGGAGAGATAAGTTGGTGGTATAATAAGGAGGGATTTACCCTCCTTTTTTCTTATATAAATTATTATAAATCTTAATGAATTATGAATTTTACAGTTTATTCAAAAGAAAATTGTCCTTTTTGCTATAAAGTCAAAAAAGTATTGGAGTTGACAGGAAGCAACTTTGTGGTGTATAATCTTGATGAACACTTTACCAAAGAAGAATTTTATGCCGAATTTGGTGAAGGATCCACATTTCCACAGGTTATTTGTGGAGATCAAAAATTAGGTGGATGTACTGATACAGTTAAATTTTTAAAAGAAAAACAAATTGTCTGATAAAACCATAAATAACTCTAACCACAGAAATCGTGGCGTTGAAGTTCTTTTATACAAAGGGGGAAAAAAGCAAACTCAACCGTTTCATATTATTTTTGAAAAGATAGTTTGCTTTCTGAATCGGGAAGTCACTATCTATTTTGAATTTTCCTTTATATCAAGGAAGAAAAAAGTAGTTTCCCGGAGAAAAAGAAATGTTAGCAACTAGTTTAGTTTTTGGTTCTTTCTTAACCATTTTGTTTCTTATTGTGGGACTTGTGGTAGGTTGGGTTGCCCGAGAGTATATGATGAACTATCAGGACAGACCTAAACTTCATCCGGAATTTTTTGATGATAAAGGTAATGTAATTGCCGATGAAGTTGTTGCGGTAAGTTTTAATCCAGATTACTTTCTTGACGAAGATCTGGATGAAGAAGAAGACGACTAACTAAATATTACAAATGATACTAGATTTTGATTTTTATGAGTACGACAATTCAAAAAAAGACCACGACTAAACCAAAGACAGTTGCGGTCAAGGCAAAAGAAACTCCAATTCCAGATCTGCCAGCAAATCCATTTATTTTTGAGATTCTTCAACTTGCATCCAAGCAAAGAACAAATGCAAAAAAAGTTGAAGTTCTTAAAAAATATGAAGATCCATCACTTAAGTCAATTTTTATCTGGAATTTTGATGAGAGTGTAGTTTCTGTTCTTCCTCCTGGAGAAGTTCCTTATGCTAGTGTTGGAGAACAGAATTCTTTTAGTGGAACCATCAGCGAAAAAATTGAAGATGCTGTGGTTAAAATGAACGAGGTTGGAAGTAACTCTCTTGGATCACAGGATCAGGGATTTTCTTCAATTCGTAAAGAATATCAAAAGTTTTACAACTTTGTAAAGGGTGGCAACGATGGTCTAAGTTCTCTTCGTAGAGAGACTATGTTTATTAACATTCTTCAGGGTCTTCATCCACTTGAGGCAGAAATTCTTTGCCTGGTAAAGGACAAAAAACTTGATGAAAAATATAAGATTACAAAGGAAATTGTTTCCGAAGCATATCCTGATATTCAATGGGGAGGTCGTTCGTGAGTAAAATTGGTGATGTTGTTGAGAGGGTACAAAATACGGAAAAGCATATGGACTCTTGGACACCCGCAGAAAAGGAAACCTGTAAATCACGATATGGTTGTGAGATACTGATTCAAGATGGTTCTTATGCCGAAGTCTGTACAAAGGATGCTCCCAATGATGCTTATATTATAAAGTATATGGTGGAGAATAAGATTTGTTTTGATCTTACTCGTGGCGGAAGAATCAAATTGTTTGATATGTACTGGGATAAGTTTCGTGAAAATCTGAAGAGTATTGAATTCGGATATGGTCGAGTCAATCCAAAACTCTGGGGTTATAAATCTCCAGAAAAGAAAAAGCGAAAGTGATTTCCCTGTGACCCCGAAAAAAATTCGGGGTATTTTTTTGTCCACAGGGTCGCTCTTGACACTTTGAGTTCTTTTAGATAAAATAAGAGAAACGATCTATGAGGTATGGATAAAGACAAACTAAAACTGATTGTTCGTAATCTAGAATTGTTGGTAGATTCTTTAAAGGCAGAAATCTATTCTGATATTCCTGCATATAAACCCAAAGAATCAATGACAAGAAGGCAAATTCTGGATTATGACGAAATTTTTGAGGATAGTGATTTAGATGACTAATAGAGCACGAAAACTTGTAAAATTACTTGAACGACTTGTAAAGCAAGAACATCTCTATACCGAAGAAAAAATTATAGAGATGAAAAAACAATTACGAGAACTCAAAGAAGAACTCGTAGAACTCGAAGCAAAAACATCAAAAGGATTTGGAAAGAAATGACTGTACGATTGATTAGTGTAACTCCTGATGCAGAAAAGACAATGGCGTATATTGCCCGTGTCTCAAATCCATCAAATCAGGAAAATGAGAATTATGCTGGACTTTTGCGTTATTGTATCAAACATAATCATTGGAGTGTATTTGAACAATCAACGATGAGTCTTGAGATTGAAACAAATCGCGGTATTGCTGCTCAGATTCTTCGCCATAGATCATTCACATTCCAAGAGTTTTCACAGCGTTATGCAGATTCATCTTTGTTAGGAGAAGAAATTCCTGTACCAGAACTTCGCCGTCAAGATACGAAGAATCGTCAGAACTCTATTGATGATCTTTCTGAAGAACTTAGAGCAGATCTATTGTTAAAGATCAACAATCATTTTAAGGCGGGTATGGAACTCTACAAGGAACTTCTATATGCAGAGGTAGCAAAGGAGTGTGCAAGGTTTGTACTGCCCTTGGCGACGCCCACACGCATCTATATGACGGGTTCTTGTCGAAGTTGGATTCATTATATCAATCTGCGTTCCGCAAATGGAACTCAAAAAGAGCATATGGATATTGCACTTGCTTGTAAGGAAGTTTTTAAAGAACAATTCCCATCAGTAGCAGAAGCACTTGAATGGGTCTAAATAAAATATCTTGAATTCATAACTTATGTGCCCGACTTATAGATTTGAAAATACAGAAACTGGTGAAATCTTTGAGAAATGGATGTATATGGCAGAAAAAGATCCATATCTCAAAGAAAATCCACATCTTAAACCGCTTATTCCAACACAAATGAATGTTGGTGAGGTGGGTGATTGGAAAAATAAATTGATCAATAAGCACCCCGATTGGAATACTGTATTGGATCGTGCAAGTAAAGCACCAAAATCAACTGTAAAGAAACTCTAATATGACAAGAAGAAATAAAAGAGCAGATCAACCAATCGGTGTTGGTCTTACTACTCGCCAAATGAAGCGTAGAAAACCCATTAGTTTAGAATATCTTTTAGATATTGAACCTATTACAGAAAATCAAAAACTTTTATATCAATATTATGATGATGGTAAAAATATTTTTGCACATGGTGTTCCAGGATCTGGAAAAACATTTTGCCTTCTTTATAAGGCATTAAGAGATGTTTTAGACGAAAGAACTCCATATGAAAAAATTTATATTGTAAGGAGTTTAGTTCAAACAAGAGAAATCGGATTCATGCCGGGGGACGAGGATCAGAAAAAAACACTTTTTGAAATACCATATAAGAATATGGTAAAATACATGTTCCAGATGCCTTCTGATGCTGACTTTGAAATGCTTTATGGTAATCTAAAATCTCAAAATACAATTTCATTTTGGTGTACTTCTTTTATTCGTGGTGTAACTTTAGATAATTGTATTATTATTGTAGATGAAGCACAGAATTGTTCTGCACATGAAAGTTTTTCTGTAATATCTAGATGTGGTGAAGATACAAAAATTATGTTTGCTGGTGATATCGAACAAAGTGATCTTACAAAAACAAATGAAAAAACAGGAATTATTGATTTTATTCGTGTAATTGAGGCAATGCCTTCTTTTGAAAAGATTGAATTTGGTATAGATGATATATGTCGCTCACCATTAGTTAAAGAATTTGTAATTGCTAAAAAATCACTTGGATTATAAGAATGTCAAATCCCCTAATTGAAAAATATAATGAGATCAAACAAAAACAAGTTCAAAAATTTAATTTTGTTAAAATAGATCTTCCATTACTCGAAAGAGTAAATATTGATAATACTCGTTATTATAAGGTTCAGGATGGAGATATTTTTAAAAAATTGGTCTCCATTACATCCGTAATTAGTCATTATAATAAACATATTTTTGTCAAATGGCGTAAAAGAGTCGGAGAAGAAAAGGCGAATCAAATTACGCAGAGAGCAACAAGTCGAGGTACTGATACTCATACTCTGATTGAAAATTATCTTCTTAATAAAGATTTACCTCAAGTCCAACCTCTTTCAACATATCTTTTTAAGATTGCCAAGAAAGAACTCGATCGAATTAACAATATTCATTGCCTTGAGGGATCTGTCTATAGTAAGATTCTCGGAGTTGCTGGTACAACCGATTGCATTGCAGAACATGATGAAGAACTTGCCGTAATTGACTTTAAAACAGCAGAAAAACCCAAACCTTTGGAATGGATTGAACACTATTTTGTTCAGGCAATGTTTTATGGAATGGCATACTATGAAATGACAGGAAGACGAGTCAAAAAACTCGTAATCATTATGACCTGTGAAAATGGTGAATGCGTTGTATATGAAGAAAGAGATCTTGAAAAATATATGAATCTTGTGGTAAAATATATTGAAAAATATGTTACAGAAAAACTTGACTCTATTATTGACAAATGACAAATATACTACATAGTATTTTAGATCTAAAAATTGAATATATGATTCCAGCAAATAAAGAAGTCGAACAGGCAATAGAGAATAAATTTTTAACTCCTTCCAAGTTTGCTTTAGAAATAGAAAATATTGTAATCACAAATCAATGTAATTATATTGATGCAATTGTCATGTTTTGTGAAACTAACAATATTGAAATTGAATCAGTTACAAAACTCATATCAAAAACTCTTAAAGAAAAACTTAAATATGATGCAATAAAATTGAATTTCATTAAGAGAACATCAAATGCAAAATCTTTATTTTAATGAGTCCTTTTGAAACCTATTGCAAATATTTGTGTATTAAAAATCATTTTTGCAGACCAAAATATAATTATTTTAAATATGACGGAAGATCTAATGCAAAAATAGAGGCATTCAATAAACGGAAAGACCGATATTGGTATGAAAAAATGTCTCGTAAGTATTCGGATCAAGAAATTTTAGAAATTTTTGTATCTAATTTTGCACTATCTTATAATCCTCAAACTTTATGGATTGGTGAGATTATAAATTCAGGAGAAAAAACATACAAGGAGTGGTTAAAACGAAAACAAAGTTTATCTTATTTGTTTAAGGAACAATCTAGAAATCTCTTCTCAAGTGAAGACATAGAAAAGGTTTTTGATTGTTCTAAGGGACATCCATTAGTACTCAGAAAATATCTGAGTGGAGAATTGTATATTGAGACTCTTGTGATTTATGAGCAAATTTTTTCTTTTGTGCGGGATTTTGACTTAAAATTTACGGATCCAGTGTGGGAAACCGTCAGTTTGAAAATTAGAAAATATATGCCGTTCATAAATACGGATGTGTCTCAGTATAAGAAACATTTACGGGAAATTTTAGATGAGTAACTTTTTTAAATCCAATATTATTCAAGACGAACTGAAGGAAATTAATAAGTTACAAGAAGAAATCTACGGAAGCATTCTAACTTTCGGTATGATGCCCCGTGAGACTAAACTGGAACACATTGAGAAACTTGAACTCTTGCTTGAAAAGCAGAAAGTGATGTATACTAGATTATCTCTTTCAGATGATCCACAGGCGGTTGAAATGAAAGAGAATCTAAAAAAATCAGTTGCTCTGATGGGATTCCCACCAGAGACTGATATGAATATATTATTCAGTAGTATGACTAAAACGATTCAATCCCTCAAGCAATACATTGACAGTTGAGGGAATCTCTGTTATACTATCCGAGTAATCCACCGAATCCAATTTATCCGATGGCATCTAAGCTTGAAATGTCAATCTCTGATGTTGAGGCAAAATATCCTCAATTTAAATCAGATAGATTGAAATATGAAAAACGAGTAATCTTAGAGTCTTTGCAGTGGAGAATTGATAATCCCACTGCAAAAAATCTCAGTGTTAGGAAAAAAAGCATTAAGACTTATTTTCCTTATCTTGATGATGAGGCAGTACGAACTGTACAATCTGCATTTCGTGCTAAGTTTTATGATCATAAAGAAGACACCGATTACGCAAAGTATTGGAATGAACCTGCCCTTTCTCAAGTTTTTTCAAGTATTGAAAAAACTTCAACTGCCATTACGAGAGCACTATTTGATGTAGATACACCAGATGGTTTTGTTGCAAGGAAAGGTTTTATTCCTGCAAAAATTAAAAATACTATTGAAATATATTTTGATGGACTGGTTTATAAGGGCAAACTTAAGTCTGAAGACCATTTCTATGTTATAATTGATGCTATCAGGAATTACTGATTACATCTTCCAAAATCCAATCTATCTAAGAAATCTAAAATGAGTTTCGCAAATCTTAAAAAACAATCCAAACTTGGCGCTCTCACCGAAAAACTGGTGAAAGAAGTCGAAAAAATGAATAGTTCAAACAGCGGTTCTAGTGATGAACGCTTCTGGAGTTTAACTTGTGATAAGGCAGGTAATGGTGCCGCAGTCATTCGTTTTCTTCCCGCTCCAGATGGTGAAGATCTACCTTTTGTTAAATTGTATTCTCATGCGTTCCAAGGTCCTAATGGTTGGTATATTGAGAACAGTCTTACTACCATTAATCAAAAGGATCCTCTAGGTGAGTATAATTCTACTCTTTGGAATAATGGAACCGAAGCAGGTAAAGAACAAGCTCGTAAGCAAAAGCGTAAACTTTCCTATATTAGCAACATCTATGTTGTAAAAGATCCTGCAAATCCCGAAAATGAAGGCAAAACCTTCCTTTATAAGTATGGCAAAAAGATTTTTGATAAAATCATGGAGGCAATGCAACCAGAAATGGAAGATGATGAATCCATCGATCCATTTGATTTCTGGAATGGGGCCAACTTTAAACTGATGGCAAAAAATGTCGCAGGTTATCGTAACTATGATTCCTCTAAATTCATGAAGCAAGGTGCTCTTCTTGATGATGACGATGAACTCGAAGCAATCTGGAAGAAACAATATTCTCTTCAGGAATTCATTGCGCCAGATCAATTTAAGTCCTATGATGAACTGAAGAAACGACTTGATTATGTTCTCGGAAAAGGAAATACAAATTCTCGTCGTGTAGATGAAGAAGTAGAAGATGAAGATGATTATCGTGGTTCTGTGAAGGATCTTGATGATGATCTCCGAGGTCAACTAAACAATCTGAAATCAACTAAGTCTTCTTATGATGACTCAGATGAAGATTCTCCTCTCTCATACTTCCAGGCACTAGCGAATGATGACTGATAAAGAGTGAAATCTGATTACTACATTGACCGTGTAAGTAAATCCGAAGCCGCAGAGTTACTTCTGCGGTTTCATTATCTTAAGGACTTTTCAAAGGGATTTCGTTCAGGATATAATTACGGTCTTTATAAGGGTAATGATTTCTGCCCATTGAATATTGGTGGTATTCAGGGAGTATGTGTTTTCACAAATCTCCCTGTTCCTGAAATCGCACAAGGAGCATTTGGACTAGAACGGAATGAGCAAGAAGGATTATTTGAACTTTCACGACTTTGCATCCACCCTGAAACCCAAGGAACCGAGTATAATATCACTTCTTGGTTTGTTTCAAGAGCGATTAGACAGTTACGGAAGGATACTGAAGTTAAAGCAATCATCTCTTACGCTGATAGTGATTTCCATTCTGGTACAATCTATCGGGCTTGTAATTTTAAATACTGTGGTATTACAGACCCAAAAAAAGATTTCTACTATGCAGACGGAACTAAACACTCTAGAGGCAAAGTTAAAGGTGCTGAAGGAGAATGGAAAGAACGATCCCGCAAACACAGATATGTAATGATGTTTGATAAAAATCTAGATTTATTGTGGATTTAGTACTTGTGTATTTTCGGTTTTAATTAGTTTATCATTTACATACTGCGATGATCTATCATAGGTCATCGCTTTTCTTGTATCGGTTAAAACTTGCTGTAGATATCTGGGTTTAAGTACATATATTGATCGTTTTTCATTATTTTTACGAACTTCGTATTCATAGTTTGAGATACCAATAACTGGATTTAATGTTTCCGCTGGACTCCCTGGTTTTGGAATTGTGAAATTAGCATCTACAACTTTACCGGCAGGTAGAATAAGTCTATCAGATGAATCTCTAACTTCTGTTGTCTCATAATGATGAATATCATTTAGTTTCTCTTCATATAAATTTTCTGCAAATTCATAAAGTTTTTGATCTGATAAGGGCCATTGATCTCTCAGACGAGTAATTCCAGAACAGATAATTACAACCCAATCGTATTGAGAACTCCCATAAAGTTCTTCTGCAACTAAATCTGGTCTTGATCCATCTGGAATTTGATACTTATCAAAAATTGTAAAAACATTTTGAAGATCATCACGAAGTTTTACTCTACGAAATAGATTTTTAACCAATAGATATTCATCGGATGATCTTTTATCCGATAAAAATGATGGATACTGTAAATTTGGTAATTCTCTGAAATATGACATGATTAATAACCCGTACCTTCGAACTTGAATTGATTTTCTGTTTCTGGATCGTTGAAATAATCTTCTCTGTATATTGGAGAAAGTTCTTGAAAATTTAGAGTCAATTGCATATGAACAGGAGTGGCATCTGAATATGTCACATATCTTGCAGATCCATTATAATTTACACTCATGCCAGTTAGAGCACATGGTTTAAATCGATGTAAAAATGGATGTGGACTTGAACCGCTCATGTATTCTAATTTAAATACATTAGGTGCAGTCACAAATAATCCACCTCCATCAACAGATGTTGCACCTTTTCTAGGCGTCATATTGACTTTAAAGGTTCTTATAATATCCTTGATTCTGTCTGACTCTGCTTTTGATCTTGGAACCATATCGAAAACAAATGAAAATGCAGGTCTCATTGTGACTCCACCAAACAAAAGTTCTACATTTTGATTAAATGTCTGACCAGTTGCTCTTGATATTAATTGATTTATGTCTCCTTGTCCTGTTGCTGCTGCGATTGCCATACCAGTTGTTCCTGCAGCTAATCCTTTTTGACCTTCACCTGTAGATACAACCCCACCTATGTTTTGAAGTATATTACGAACAGATTCAGATAAAGACCCTGCTAGATTACGATTTAAAATAGCAGCATTTCCAGCAGATGCTAATGTTGCTGTAATTGGATTCATTGTACCAGATGACCAATCTGCAGAATTATTATCTGCAATATTAGACGGCATTGGAAGTATAATGTATGCCAAAGGTTTTGTGATGCTTCCTGCTTGACCCTGTATTCCTGCTTCATCCAGTGCCTGTTCAGATGTTCTCAGAGCAAATCCACCAGTCAATCCTAATCCTGGAGGTTGATATTTTAGTATATGAATCTTAAAGTAATCATCACCAGATTCAATATTTTTAAGTGGGTATCTAAAAGTTGGTGTCTGGGGATTCATTTATTTTTCTAACTATTTATTGTTAGTTCTGAACTATTTTTCGATAGGGTATTCGTCTCAAAGTTGCAAGTTCAGATCCCGTCACTTCATAAATTGGACTCATGAGGCAACTTTCTTCTGGAATTGAATTATATTGACGAATCTTATTCCAATGAAAATTGAATCCATTAAAACCCTTTGGAAGAATAACACCACCTTTAATTAATGGATGACGATCATAACGAATTCGAGGAGTTTTCGCATAATAAACAAAAGTATAATACTTCCCTGGTTGAATAAATTTCCTCTCTGTTCCTTCGGCAAGTCTTAATATTTCATCCATCATTTCTTCTGGTGTTTCATTACCTTTCAGAGACTCTTTATATGCATGAAAACGATTAGAACGATTAATGGTATCTCTAGGATCTTTAGGATTTCGTGGTGGTCTTATTCTACGAGGATCATTTCTTTGATAATCCCGATCATTCTTGATTAGATCAATGAGTTTTTCTTTGGTAAGTTTTGAATAACCTCCCATTCTTCCAATACCCGTTGCAGATTGATAATAAATTTTATATCTATCTGCAATTGCAACTAATTCGTTTTTAGAATACTCTTCAAGAGATCTTTCGTATCCTGTGATAATCATCTTCTTATATTAAGATCGTCTTCGGTTAAAATTTTGAACTCATATCCTCTGTCCTCACACCATTCTCTTGCAACTTCCCACTTACTTTGATTTTTCGCATATTCCATTGCCTCAAAAATATAACCCTTGGTTTTTCTTTTTGGTACTGGTGGTGGAGTTGTTTGTTTTTTGGGTTTAATTTCTACAAGATATTTTTTGATTGATCCATCTGCCAATCTTTCTTTTACAAAAAAATCAGGATAATATTTGTGTATCTTTCTATCCAGAGGAGATCGATATGGCAATCCGATTTCCTCTGAAGACCACTCTAAAATGTTTTCATCGGTATCACATTTGACCATATATTTTCTTTCCCATAGTGATCTGTAAATCACATTGAGAGGATTTCCATTGTATTTTTCTGGATTCTTGAGTTTGTATTTTCCTTTATATGACATCTAAATAGTAATACAATAAAACTCATAATAGGTATTTAGGAGTGGTAAAACCCCGCAAAATATCGGATATTGCACCACTATTCAGAAATCTTGCACAGACTTCACATTATGAAGTAAAGTTTGGTGGCCTTCCAAATGAACTCACATCATATTTAAATCAAAGAGGCATTTCTTCTCGTTTCACCTCTGAAGATGCTGGTCTTTTATGTTATAATGCCCTTCTCCCAACCACTCAAATTTCCACCATCAATGTTCAGAACTACACTGGGATTACCGAGACATTTGCGAATGCAAGAAATTATCAGGATATAACTCTTGAATTTTATGTGGATAGTAATTATAAGACACTAAAGTTTCTTGAACACTGGATGGAATTTATTGCAAGTGGATCAAATAATCCTATTCAAAGCAAATTAAGTCCAATTTCACAAAATGTCGATACAGGGTACATCATTCGACTTCAATATCCAGAATATTACAAATCAAACAAGACAAGAATTATAAAATTTGATAGAGATTATAAAAAGGAAATTGAATATACATTTATTGGATTATATCCTTATAATATTGCATCAATTCCTGTTGCATATGGACAATCTGATGTTATGAAAATGTCTGTATCATTTAAAATTGATCGTTATGTAATCGGGAAATCATTGAGTCTTGATATTATTCAAAATCAAGATAATAACAAAGAACCGAATCAAAAACAAGAGACTCCTGCACCTCAACCTCAATCTCTTCCAAGATTAGTACCAAGATCACCTGGATCAATTCCATCAAATGGAGTTGAATTATATCCATCAGATAAGACTCTATATGAGAACTTATATGGTGTTAATAAGGGTAATAAATAACCATATGATACTTTATAATTTTTATGCCATTACCTAGTATTCCAGTTCCACATTATACTCTGAAAGTACCTTCAATTCAAAAAGAAATTAAATATAGACCATTTTTGGTGAAGGAAGAAAAGATTTTGATTCTTGCAATGGAAAGTGAGGATATTAAACAAATTTCAGATGCCGTTAAAACCACAATTTCAAACTGCATCTTAACCAAAGGAATTAAGGTTGATCAGTTATCAACATTTGACATTGAATATTTGTTTTTGAATATTCGTGGAAAGTCAGTAGGAGAAAATGTCGATATTTTAATCACATGTCCAGATGATGGTAAAACTCAGGTTCCTGTAAGTATTAATTTGGATGATATTCAAATTCAAATCGATGAAGATCATTCAAGAGATATTAAACTCGGAGATGATCTTGTTCTTCGTATGAAATATCCTTCATTAGATGAATTCATTCGAACTAATTTTGCAAATGCATTTAATGATGAAAATAAATCTTCGAGTGTTGATGATACATTTGAATTAATTGTAACTTGTATTGAACAAGTTTATAATAATGATGAATCTTGGTCTGCATCTGATTGCACAAAGAAAGAACTTATGGAGTTTGTAGAAAAATTAACTCCATTACAATTCAAACAAATTGAAAAGTTCTTTGAAACCATTCCAAAACTTTCTCATATTCTTGAAATTAAGAATCCAAATACGGAAGTTGTAAGTAAGGTGGTTATTGAAGGGTTACCTAGTTTTTTCGGTTGAGTATGTCTCATGAGACATTAGAATCTTATTATAAAACAAACTTTTCGTTACTTCAACATCATAAATATTCATTGACGGAACTGGGAGATATGATTCCCTGGGAAAGAGAAGTTTATATTTCATTACTCAAACAGTACATCGAAGAAGAAACTCTAAAGAATCAAAATGGCTGATGTAGATCCCCAACAAATAGGAACTTCCGGGGTTGACCCTCAAACTGGATCTACTGTAAGAAATGCTCTTTTAAGAACATCGGTGATTAATTCCGATGCATTTAAAAGACAAAAAGATGAAGAAGATGTAAAAAATGCGGATTTAGTTCAAAAGCAACAAACAATATATACCTCAATCAATTCAAGTATTCAATCACTTCGAGATGATATCAGTAGATTAGGTGAAAATATATCTAAAATATCGTTATCGTTTTATCAAGATCAGGTAACAGATCAAAACAAAATTAAAAATGAACAAGAATATGAAAGAAAACTTACTGAGCGTCAGGTAAGAATTGGAAAAGAGAATGTCCTAGAACAAAAAATACAAAATGCCGTCACAGAACCTGTTCAAAAATTAGTTCCAAAAGTACAAGATCTTTTTGGAAGAGTAGGTGCGGCACTTGGTATTCTTTTTGGTGGATGGTTGACAAACCAAACAATTGATGCACTTAGGGCAAATGAAGAAAATAATACCGAAAAATTCAATGATATTAAATATAACATTCTAAAAAATGTTGGACTTGTTGTTGGTGGATTTATTGCCATCAAGACAGGATTTGGTTTAATTACAAGAACAATTTCAAGGATTGCATTTGGACTCACAAGATTATTAATAGAAAAGCCACTTTCTGCTGCTGCATCATTGATTACTTTGCCTTTTAGAGGTGGTAATAGAACACCTCCTGCTGGAGGTGGAGGTGGAGGAACTCGATCTCCTGGTGGTGGTAAATCTGGAATTTTAAATTTATTGGGAAAATTTGCCGTTGGTGTAACTGCGTTTATGAACGCTAAGAATGGTGAATATTTAGATGCTGTACTTGGAGCAATTGCGACACTCGGTGGACCTGGAAAATTCTTTAAAATTATTCGTCTTGCTTATAATGCAGATCAAATTGCAGAAATATTTGGGATGAATATATTTGGAAAAAATCCAAATGATTTAAAAAATGTAGAAGAAGTTAAAAGACTTGCCGAAGAAGAGTCAAAAAAGAATAAAAATGTGCCTCCAACAGCGTCAACTAAACCTGCATCTTCAACTACACCTCCTCCTGCTCCAGAAAAACCATCAACACAAACTCCTCCACCAACTCCTGCCGTTACTACTCCTTCTGAGGATATGGTGAATAAATTTGAAATGGCATGGAAATATAGAAATAGTCCTGTGGCAAGAGGGCAAATTGAAGGTGCCTGGAATGAAATGACTCCAGAACAAAAACAACAGGCAAAAGATTGGGCACAATCAAAAGGATATAATTGGTCTGAGATGAAACTATCAGAACTTCAGACGGCACCACCACCAAAGATGGAATCTGCTGATATTAAACCAGCAGAAATGACTGCTCCACCGAAACCACCAACAAGTGTCAGTGCATTACCAGAACCCAAACCAACACTGACAATGATTAGAACCGCAAATAATCAACAACAAACTTCACCGACACCAAATGGATCACTGACTGATGTACCATTAATTAGTTCATCAAATCCTGATAATTTCTATGTTCTTTATTCTCAATTAAGTTATAATGTGGTAACATAATATGGCATTTCTTTCCGATTCACTTAGATCATCAAATTTAAATCTAATAGGAATATCAAATTCATTATTATCTTCTCGAAAAACCATTTCGACTGCAAATTCTACTGTTGAGCGTTTATCTAGAAATATACAATCAAATACAAGAATTAAAAAAGAACTTATTGATAGATCTTCAATTATTAGATCCAGAAGAGATGAGGCATCAAGAAGACAAGAATTAGAAGATCAGTTGGAATCATCAAAAGTATCGACAGATACTAGGAGTGGACTTTCGTTTGCATCTAAAAGTGAACTAAATCCATTTGGTCGATTATTGGGATTTCTTGGATTTATAACTGCAGGATGGATTATGGATAATCTTCCAACCTGGATTTTTATGGGAACTGAATTTATAGATCGTGCCAGAAGACTCGGAAGTTATTTACCGAACATGCTTTCAAATTTGATTAGTATTTCTCAGTCATTTACATCGGTTCTTAGTAATTCATTGACTTCTATTTTGAGATTGGATTTTGATGAATTCAGCGAAGGTAGTGTTGCAAAATCATTTGAAGGACTTCAACTTTCAATTGAAAATCTTGGAACTAATATTACAGATACTTTTAAATTATTCACAACTCCTCTTACCCAATCATTGGAAACTGGAGAACAAGCGCCAGATCTAGGTGAAATGCGAGAGGATACTACACAACCTCAATATCCTACATCAACTCAGGAAATGAGAACAGTAACTGGAATTCATAAACAAGCACTTGATATTATTGCTGGACCTGAAAGCGGTGGTGATTATAATGCAATGAATCAAGGAACCGATTCTCAAGGTAGAATTATTGGATCGACTACAGGGGGAAAAACTTCAAAAGATATTATTGGCAAATATTTAACTGATATGACAATTGGTGAAATAATAGATCGTCAAAATGAAAGAAAATATCCCAGAAATGCAAAACCTGATTTGGGAATTCATGCTGCAGGAAGATATCAAATAATTGGTATGACTTTACCAACAGCAATGAAAAATGCTGGTCTAAAACCATCGGATAAATTTAGTCCAGAAAATCAAGATAAATTAGGACTTGCGGTATTAAAATCCCAAGGAATAGGCGCTTGGACTGCTGGTGGATCAAGATATACTGCAAAAGAAACTGCAATTATTAAACAAGCACAAAGAACACCTGTTACTTATACTTCATCTACTTCACAATCAGTACCACCTGCAATACAACCATCTTCACCTGCACAAGTACAATCAGCACCAATGGTTGTAACATCTGGATTTGGTTGGAGATGGGGTAGACAACATAACGGTGTTGATTTAGCACCAAAAACTGGAAAAGTTGAAGGAACTCCAGTAATTATTAAAAAAGGTGGAACAGTTGTATATGCAAACATAGGTGGTCGCAACATGGGACAAGTTTTGATTACTCATGATGATGGAACTCAAAGTAGATATCTTCATGTTAATAATTTTAGAGTTAAAGCAGGGCAAAAGGTCAACGCTGGACAAACAATTGCTTATCTTGCTGCAATGGGTACTTCAGGAATTGGAAATGCAACGGCACCACATTTACATTTTGAATACTATCCATCAACTAGTGCTCCACCAACAGATCCTGCAGGAGTATATCAAAATTATGTTTCTTTAGGTGGAAAAGTAATTAATTCTCCACCTAAACCTTTAGATCCTAATCAACAACCTAGAACTCCTGAAGTAGCACAAATCTCACCACAACCAAGATCTCAACAACTTGCACAAATCACACCAGAAAGAAGAGGATCTCAAGTTACAATCATTGATGATTCTCAACCAGTACAACAACCTCAAGTACCTTATGTTTCACAGCAACCCACAGTGACTCCAACAGTTCATGAGTCAAAACTGTTAAATAACTTTATCAAGAACAAACTTCTTCTCGATCTGGCTTATCTATAATGTCCATTAAAAAGTCCATATATGAGGAACTCATATTAGAATCCAATGATCGAGAAAGATCTATTGATCTTATCACTGGTGTAATTGCATTTGAATATTTTGAGGACATTTTCTCTCCCACGATCACGGCAAAAGCAAAGGTCGTGAATAACGGAAATGTCATTGCACCAAAAAATAATCCAGATGGAGATAAACAATCAATTTATAATGGTTTACCACTTAGAGGTGGTGAGAGATTATCATTAAAAATCGCAGGAAATTCATCAACAAATCCAGGACTCAATTTTTCAAAGAGTTCCGATGATTATTTTTATGTTTCGAGTATTACAGATGTAATTTCCGAAACAAATCGAGAGTCTTTTACTCTTCATTTTGTTTCAAGAGAAGCAATCACAAACGAAACAACCAGAATATCTAATAAATTTCCAACATCACTTAAGATTAGTGATTCTGTAGAAAAAATACTCAAAGATAATTTAAAAACATCTAAGATTGGAACAATTGACAAATCCTCAAACAAATATGGATTTATTGGAAATCTTAGAAAACCATTTACAGTTCTAATTTGGTTGGCATCAAAGGCAGTCCCAGAAAGTTCTGGTAGCGCAACCGCAGGATTTTTATTTTATCAAACACAAGATGGATTTCAGTTCAGATCACTTGATGAACTGATGCTACAAAAACCCAAGGCGGAGTACATCTATACTGAATCTCAAGAAACATATAATGATGATGATAAAAAAATGAATAATGATTTCCGTATTCTTAATTATTATACAGAAAAAAATCAGAATCTAATTGAAAAACTGAGACTTGGAACTTATGCAAGTCATCGCATGTTTTTCAATCCTTTGAATTTCAACTTCTCAAAACCTGAAGAAGGTGTATTTAAACAATCTGATTATTCATCAAAGGCAAAAAATATGGGAGGGAACCTAGAACTTCCGCCAATTTCAGAAGGATCTGATAAGTCTCTTGGTGATGTCCCGTCAAGAATTATCACGGCAGTTCTGGATATTGGAACCATGGAACAGGATGCATCAAAAGATGTAAATTCAGATCCAAGTCTTCATCAGTCTCAATCCTTGATGAGATACAATACAATGTTTACCCAATCATTAAATGTCGTTGTACCTTCAAATACAAATCTAAAAGCGGGTGATGTAATCGAATGTAAATTCCCAAAGATTTCTCAATCTAATGCAAAAGAATTTGATAGAGAAACAAGTGGTCTATATATGATTAAGGAGTTATGTCATCATTTTGATACCGAAAGATCATATACTTCAATGAAATTGATTCGTGATACTTTTGGAATCAATGTAGAAGAAAGGAAATCATAAATGTTAGATCAATCATTACTACAGAGTCATTTTATTGGTAGAGACGGATTTAGATGGTGGATTGGGCAAATTCCACCACTGTCTTCTATGGGAAAACAAGTTGAAGGAGGTGGATGGGGGAATCGCTTTAAAGTTAGAATTTTAGGTTATCATCCTTATAGTGAAGTAGAACTTCCAAATGAAGATCTTCCTTGGGCACAATGTTTGATTCCAACAACTGCAGGATCTGGTGCCGCAAATGTTGCAACTGGAGTTCAACTACAACAAGGTGATATTGTTCTGGGATTTTTCTTAGATGGAGATAACGCTCAGATTCCCGTAATTCTTGCAACTTTTGGAAGAACAGATCAGGTTCCATCAACATCTTATAAATCACCTTTTGAAGGATTTACTGGATATTCTTCTACTGTCAATAAAAATAATTTATTGAATCCAAAAGATGGTGCTGCATCAGAATCAAATGAAGTCAAAGAAAATTCAAATCGTTCTCCTCAAAGTGTAACTCCTGAACAGGCACAGCAAAATTTAAATGTATCTGAAAATAGTGCAATAGGAGATAAAATCCCTCTTGCAAATACGGTTAAAAATACTCAGATTGATAAAATTAAAAGTATCATTCAAAATTTTCTTAAAAAAATTAAAAGACTACAGGGTGATACTGAAAGAATTAACGCAGAAATTAGAAAAGTTGCAGATAAAATAGTTAGTATTTGCAATGACTTTATTGGTGGAATTTTTAATTTTCTTAAGGAAAAACTTATTATTCTGTTAAAAAAGGGATTAAATTTATTGTATAAACTTGTATATTCCCAGGTACTCGCTGCAACAGGAAATCCAGTAGTGGCACATGAGGCAGGTGTTCTTGCACAAAAAGCAATGGTAATTCCTGTAAAATTATTAGAAGATGCATTTTCTTGTATTGCTGGTAAAGCGATTGATATGCTTAAGAGTATTGTTGTAGAAATGCTTCAATCTGTAATTAATAATGTGGATCGTTTTGTGAGTTGTGCTGCTGATCAATTTGCAGGATCTTTATTAAACTCAATTATTGGAGTTCTTGAGAATTTAATGAGTGGTCCTTTAGATATGGTATCTAAGTTACTTCAATTCTTTTCTGATTTTAATGTTGGAAATTTAATGAGAGAGGCAATTGGAATATTTTCTGAATTTGGAATTGGATTTTCTTGTAATCAAAATTTTGATAAATTTGAAAGTCTTGTTAATGAATGGACAGTTGGAAATGGGGCATCTGGATCAACATCAACTTTAGCAAGTTCCATGATGAATACATATCAATCAATTCAAAATATTACTGATATTGTAAATTCTGGGGTTGATATTAAATCAGTTCAACAATGCTTCACCGATACCTTGCAGTTTGCAAGTCCACCAATAATCAATATTTTTGGTGGTGGAATTGGATCGGGTTGTACGGCAATTCCAATTTTTGGAAATCTTATAAAAAATTCAGATGGAATTATAACAGCAAGTGTTATTGGAGTTCAGGTAACTAATTCTGGTTCTGGATACACCTTTCCACCATTTGTTGAAATTGTAGATGATAATGATCAGGGATATGGTGCGGTTGCCAGATCAATTATAAATGAGAAAGGTGAAGTAACTTCGATTTACATTGTTTCTGAGGGTGAAAATTATTCTGTTGGAAATGTTGAAAATTATTCTGTTCTTAATGTATTAGTTGAAAATGGTGGAAGTGGATATAAGGATGCTATTGTGACTGATAATGTTGGAAATACTTATCAGTCACAAATTGTCGATGGTAGAATCTATCAGGTTACTCCCCTAAATAATATTATAGATACTCTTCCAGTTCTTACGGTCACATCAAATACTGGAAGTGGAGCAATTCTTCGTCCACTTTTAGGATCTCCAAAAATTTCTGAAACCATTCAAACATCTATAGATTGTCCAATATAAAATGGCAGAAAGAACTAAAAATATATTCAAAAGACAACTAATCAGTTTCAATCCAAACTTTAGAATTGATACTGCAAGTCCTCAAATGGGATTAAATGGAACTGATGTCTATAAAATTTATGGTGTAACAGATAGTGGTGATAATCAATCTTCTATTTCATTGAGTAGTGGTGGATTGATGAGCATTTATAATGATCATTCTCTTCAGATTTCAGGTGGAACAAAAAATGAAGAGGGAAGAGAAGATATTGTCATTATCGGTAATAATGGAAATGTATCGATATCTGCAAATGGTATGGTGAGAATTTATGCAACAAATATTATGATTGAGTCAGAAGAAGATATACATTTTAAGGCAGGTAGAAATATTAATATCAAATCTGGTTCTGGTCGTATTATGATAGATGGTCAGAGTATTGATGTGAAAGGGACGAGTGGAAATCTGCCATATTTACTTGGAAAAGGATTTACAAAGCAAATTTTTGAGGGTAGTTTTATTGGCATAGATTTAATTGATAATTTAATTGGTGATGTTATGGGTACAGTTGTTAATGCGGTTGTCGATGCAGTAACATAAGATGACAGAAATTAAGTATTACGGATTAGATTCTCATTTCAATGGAAATGCAACATTCAATAAAGATGTTAATATCAATGGCAATCTAAATTATGATTCTTTGACGATTAGAAATTTAACCGTTAAAGAACAATCAAATCTTGCAATTACTACGATAACAAGTTTATCAACACAAAACCTAAATGTTTCTGGAGTTGCAACAGCATTTGGTGGATTTATAAGTGTTGCTAATACTACTCCAATAACAATTTCATTGAGTGGAAATAGAGTCATGCTTAGTGCCGTTGGTATTGGATCAACTTCTTTCATACTCGCTTGACAAGGACGGCAAGACCCCCTATAATATCCAAGTAACGAACGGGCGATCCGAATGAATGTGAAAGAAGAATGTGTACTAGGAATCGTAATTGATGTATGCTCCCGATCTTTTCTTCTTCTAAGTGATCAAGGAAATGAGCGTATGGTAGAATGTGAAACTGTGGGTGAGTTTATGAATGTCCTTGAAGTTGTGACTGCAAATCTTGATCCTGAGCAAATTGAATACGCAGACCTTGCGGTTTCAGGCAATTGATGCTATAATATAAATATCGGAAATGGAAGTTTTCACAGTGGAAGAGTTTCAAGAAAGGTTTAATGAACTTATGGAACGAGTTGAAAATGGAGAAAGTTTAGGCATCATCAACGAAGATGGGCAGGCAGCAGTAATGATGCCTATAGATGATGAACTTATACGAATACACACTGAGTTAAACAACGAAGCACCTTGACAAAGAGTTCCAAATCCTCTATAATTGATTTGGGTTTATGGTCGTCAGAACAGGTGTTCAGAGGGGTCTTATAAACCCTTTGCCCCAGATTAGGGCCTTTGGCAGGGTTCGATACCCTGGGCGACTATTGCTATTCTTTATTTGCGAATAGCGAATGTAGGTCGTATAGTAATCTGTTCGAATTCAGCGGTTCCATAAATCGCCGAAGGTAGATTAGATTCCCACTGCGACCACTTGACTGTTAGAACTCTATGAGTTATTATGGTCTTATCGTCGGTATGGTGGAATCGGTAGACACACCAGACTTATGAAAATTGAGCCTCATTTAGGAAACTTTATGAGTGTAATTCCTCAAATTCGGTGAAACCTGTAAAATGGCAATACCGAGCGAAGTTGCAAGACAGTTGGAAAGACAACGGCTACCCAATGTGCTTCTAGAGAGGGTTGAAATTATCTAGAAAATGCAAAACGTGTAGAGACTAGACGGGGAACACCTAAACCGAAAGGTATGGTGAAGGTATAGTCCAGACCACAAACCGAAAGGGTAGTGAAAACTATAGTGGTACGAAAATCTGTTGGGCATTGCCCGTGGGAGTTCAAGTCTCCCTACCGACATCAAAATAAATATAAGATATTGGGCACCCCCCTATGTCTTATCGTATCGACTCCGCATACTGCTGGTACAATGACGGCAGTATGATTGTGAAAATGTACTTTATCAATAGTTTTCCATTTACCTTCGATGAACTACCTGATGGTCACTTATACGACCAAGACTTATGTAGAGAAGCAGATAAAAATCGTACATTTGAACCAGAAGACATCTACAAATCCTCATCGTATCTAATCGAAGAAGAAGTACATCCCTGTTTTTTCAATGTAGAAATAGAAAATCCGAAAGATTTACCAGAAGATCTTGAAGTCTATTACGAATAAATAAATCATAATAGGTATGTTACAAATAAAAAATGTCCCTGAACAAATTAGAGAATTTTATTCGTTCAACTGACGGTCGTATAATCTTTGTAAATCCCAGCGATATTAACTCCACTGATGCAATCACGAATGATGGTACAAGTTTAATTTCACCATTCAAAACAATTCAAAGAGCACTTTTAGAATCTGCAAGGTTCTCATATCAGAAAGGTAATGATAATGATTTGACAGAGAAAACAACGATTCTTCTCTTTCCTGGTGAACATACCATTGATAATAGACCAGGTTTTGCAATTTATAATAATAGTGGAGCAAAGGCAGTATCCAGAAGTGGAAGCGAATCCATTGCATCTTCTGTATTTTCTCTTCAATTAGATTCAGTTTTCGATCTCAATCAAGAAGATAATATTCTCTATAAGTTCAATAGTTATTATGGTGGAGTTGTTGTACCCAGAGGAACATCTGTAGTTAGTCTTGATCTTCGTAAAACAAAGATTCGACCAAAATATGTTCCGAACCCAACTGACTCCACTGTACCAAAATCCGCCATTTTTAGAATTACTGGTGCTTGTTATTTTTGGCAGTTTTCATTATTTGATGCAGATCCTTCAGGTACTGTTTATACGAATCCAAATAGTTTTACTACAACATATCAATCAACACCTAATTTTTCTCATCATAAACTCACTTGCTTTGAATTTTGTGATGGTGTAAATGATATTACATTGCCATTTAATGGAGGAACCTCAACAGATTTAACCGATCTTGATATGTATTATGCAAAGGTATCAAATGCCTTTAATGCATATCGAGATATTGACCAAAAGTTTCCAAGTTCTCCTGGAGGATTTGCAAAACAAAGACCAGAATGGGAAATTGTTGGGGCATTTGCATCTGATTCTATAAAAATTTCAAGTATTATTTCGGGTAATGGTGCAACAGCATCATCAGTGGTTACCGTAACCACGAGTAAACCTCACGAACTTAATTCAGGAACTCCGATTAAAATTAAAGGAGTGAGTGGATCTGGAGTAACACAACCTTACAACATCTCAACACAAGTTCAAAATGTAATATCCTCAACAGTATTCACCTATCTTCTTCCTGGAGTTTCATCTTATCCAACACTAAATGCAAGTCCAAGTGCTTCAGCGGCAACTGTAACCATAGAAACAGATACCGTAAATGGTGCATCGCCCTATATTTTTAACTGTTCTCTTCGTTCTGTATGGGGGATGAATGGTCTTCATGCAGATGGAAGTAAGGCATCTGGATTTAGAAGTACCGTTGTTGCACAATTTACGGCAGTATCACTTCAAAAGGATGACAGGGCATTTGTTAAATACAATAAGTTAACAAGATCCTATGAAAGTGTAAGTCCAATTACTGCAGTATATGGATCTGATTTAACAACTGGATCATCTCAAACTGATTCCACGAAGATTTACCATTTAGATCCTGATGCAATTTATCGTCAGGGTTGGGAAACAAGTCATATTAAGATTTCAAATGATGCATTCATCCAAATTGTTTCCGTTTTTGCAATTGGATTCAATAAACATTTTGATGCCGAATCTGGCGCCGATGCATCTATTACTAACTCAAACTCAAACTTTGGTCAAATATCATTAAACTCAAGTGGATTTAAAAAAGATTCATTTGATAAGGACGATAGAGGATATATAACCGCAATCATACCACCGAGAGCAGTAATATCTACAACAGAAGATAATATTGAATGGTTATCAATTGATGTTGGTCTTACAACTTCAGTTGGAATTTCAAGTCATTTATATCTTTCTGGATTTAGTGCTCAAGACTCTTCACCCTCTTCCACTACTCAAGGATATAGAATCGGTGCCAGATTAAATGATAAATTATATCTCACAAATGATGGAACAACATATTCGGCATCCATTTACATGTGTGATAATGTAATTTCATCAACTGGATTTACCACCGCACTTGGAACAACAAGTTCAGTTAAATCTTATGATGTCATTTCCGGACCTACATCAAATTCATTCACAATTGGTTCAAATACTCTGATTACAGGGGAAAAGGTTAAAATTGTAAGTGATGATGGTGACTTACCAGAAAATATTACAGAACACGAGACATATTATGTAATTAATAATGGTGATAATAATACAATTAAACTTGCAACATCTTTTACAAACGCAACTACAAATCAAGAACTTACGGTTTATGGTGGGACCAATCTTCATATTCTGAGTCGCGTTTCTGATAAAACATCAGGAGAATATGGATCTCCAATTCAATATAATCCAACAAAAGGGTGGTTTATTCATACAAATGCAAATAATGAAATTTATAATGCTTTAGCATCTGGAGGAACCTCAGTATTTGGAACTTCCACGGATCTTGTTTATGTAAAAAGAATTTCCGATGAAAGAAGTCTTGATGAAAAACTTTATAAATTCAGAGTCGTTATTCCAAAAGAACTTTCAAATGCCAAAGATCCAGAGTCAGGATTTGTAATTCAAGAATCGAAATCTACTGGTGCTAGAAGTTCCAGTGATTTTACAACAGTTTCAATTGCCAGTACTGATTATGATTTCAATCGAAATCTTAGATTAATTTCAAATTGTTCTGTCTCATCAAATACTGTAACAATAGTTTGCGAACTTCCTCATAATCTTCAGATTGGCGATTATGTGAATATTAAAAATGTTAAGTCCTCAACAAATTCAACTGGAACATTTAATGTTGGATATAATGGTAGATTTGAAGTAACAGATATTACAGATTCTTATACATTCAAATATTCCACAACGGATGTTATTGGTGATATTCACAATGTAGGAACATTCACAGATACAACTTCAACGAGAGATGAAAATCTTCCAAGATTCGAAAGAAATGATTGGAAGTCAAATCTTTATGTTTATCGCAACGAGATTATTTCTCCATACATCTATAATCAACAAGATGGAATTTATCATCTTTATGTGCTCAATGCAAATAATAAAATCTCTGAAGAATTTACAAATCTCAAATACAGTCAACTTCCAGTTGATCTCTACCCACAATTAGACCGTGATAATGTTGAATCAAATCCTTATACGGCAAAAACTTATGCAAAACGATTCCCAATCGGTGCTGTAGTTACAAATGATCTTAAAAAGAGTATCACAAGAGAATCCACTGATCTTGCATTTAAAACTATTGGAATTGGTCTTACTATTTCTTCTGTGGTATCCACTTCTGGTATTGCGACTATTACTTTCTCAAGAAATCATAATCTTGCAGGAATTTCAACAGGAACCGTAAGTGCATCTGGAGCATCTTATAATAATGGAACTTATTATAATGTTAAACTACTAAATGGATCTCAAACCGGATCATGGAGCGGTGCAACAGCAAAGGTTGTTGTATCTGGTAATGCCGTCACTTCGGCAACAGTTATGTCTCCTGGTTCTGGATATTCTGCAGGAAATCTTTATTTTGACCAAACTGTAATTGGTGCGGGTAATGGTAATGCGAGATTTAATATTACTTCTACTGGTATTTCAAATAATATTGGAGATGTTGTTCAATTCACTGGAGATGGAACAAAATCTGATGGGCATTATCGAATTACTTCAATACCTGCGGCAAATCAAATTTCAATTGCTAAAACTTCAGGTGATTCCACAGTTTCAACAACTCAATATGCATTTATTGTAAGTCCTTCGATTCAAATTAGTGGTTCTCCAACATATAGTGCAACAACTGGTATTACGACTTTTACAACATCATCCGCTCATGGTTTACTTGCGGGCAATAGATTTACCGTTATAGATTCTTCCAATAATAATCTTGGAAATTATTTGGTAAAAGATAAACTTTCTTATAATAGTTTTACATCTATTACAAATACATCTCTAAGTGCTTCTGGTGGTTATATTCTCAAACATGGTCTTTCTTCAAATGATGGAATTTCTGATATAAGAGGAGAGAACTTTGGATCTCGTGGAGTTGTATTCTATCAAGATAATTTTGTTCTTGGGTCAGCAATCACAACAGAAACAACCCTGAGTATTGCAAATGCATCTCGACTTTCTGTTGGTTCTTATATTCAAATTGATAATGAAATCATGAGAGTTACAAGTGGTAATAATACCACTTCTGTAACAGTAATTCGTGGATCTCTTGGTACTCGTCGAGAAAATCATGAGTCTAATTCACTGATTCGTGAAATTAACCCAATTGCTGTTGATTTTCATAGACCTTCTATTCTAAGAGCATCTGGGCATACATTTGAATATCTTGGATATGGTCCTGGTAACTATTCAACTGGACTACCTCAGGTTCAGATTAAAACTTTAAATGATCAAGAAAACTTCCTGGCAAACTCTCAGGAGCGTTCTGGAGGCGTTGTTGCCTATAATGGTCTCAATAATAATGGAGATCTCTTCAACGGAAACACGAAGACCTCAGCGACCAGTGGTGAAGTTGTTTCTTATGATATTCCCAAACCAACCGTAACTGGAGAAGACCCAAATAAACTTAGTGTTGTATTTGATGAGGTCACCGTAAAAGAAAGACTCTTAGTTGAGGGAGGGACTTCTGGTGCAGTTCTTTCTCAATTTAATGGTCCGGTCACTTTTAATAAAGAAATCAGATCAAAGGCACAATCAACATTTAGTGGTAAAGTTAGAATTGCAAATACTTCTTCAGATTCATTGATTGTGTCTGCGGGATCAGTTTTCAATGGAGAGGTTGTTTTAAATACTGGAATTGTTCCTGATGAAGATGAGGGTGCATATCTCGGAACAGCATCTAAACCATTCAGTGATGCTCATATTGGTGAAGTTAGAATTGCTCAGACTGATGATAACACTATTGATACTGCAACTGGCGATTTAAAACTTAATGCTACATCGGGAAGTCTTGTTGCAATACAAACCAATACTACAATTAGTGGTATTCTAAGTGTTACAGATGATATTACGGCATTCTGGACTTCAGATCAAAGATTAAAAGATAATATTGTATCAATTCAAGATCCTCTCTCAAAAGTACTCTCAATTAGTGGGAATACATTTGATTGGAATGAAAAATCTAATAAATCTGGTCATGATGTTGGAGTTATTGCTCAAGAAATTCTTGAAATACTTCCGGAAGCAGTTACAACTAGAGATAATGGATACTTGGCGGTTGATTACCATAAAATTGTCCCTCTTCTTGTAGAGGCAATTAAAGAACTTTCAGATAAGGTTGAAAAACTTGAGAAGAACTTTGAAGATAAATAACTAAAAACCATGTAAGATGTCAAATAATTATAGAAAGGCATTTAACCTTAGAAATGGTGTTCAGATTGATGATGATAATTTTATTGTAAATCCTAATGGGTTGGTTGGAATTGGAACGTCAATTCCAACTGAATTTTTAGATGTTAGGGGTAATGTAAAAGTCGTTGGTCTTGTAACAACGAATAATTTATATGCTGGAGTTGCGACAGTAGGATTTTTAACCGCCACACAAGGATTGTCGGTTTCTGGAGTAGTCACTGCGACATCTTTTTCTGGAAGTGCTTCTGGACTAACTGATATTTACGCAATTGCGGTTGATGGGTGGTATATAAACAGTGGAAATTCTACCATTTCAACTTCTTTTAGTGTTGGTATAGGAACTACGATTCCAAGAGGAAATTTACAAGTTGGAACTGGAGTTACAATTAACTCAACTGGAAATGCATCGTATTCTGGAATTATAACTGCAGCAAGTTTCAGTGGTTCTGGTGCAGATCTCACTGCTCTTAATGCTTCACAATTGACTGGAACAATTAATAATTCAAGATTACCATCAAACATTAATGTTTCTGGTATTATTACTGCATCATCGGGATTTGTTGGTAATTTAACTGGCATTGCATCGACTGCACATTCGATCACAACTTCTGCAAATATAACAGTTAATTCGATCAATAGTGGATTTTCAACAACTGGAGTATCAACAGTATTTACAACCTCTCATGTTGGAACTGGTGGAACTGCATTTGCTGCCCTTAATTCTGGGAGAATTGGTATTGGAACGGCATTACCAACATCAGAATTACAAATTAGAAAATCCTCTGGATCACTCTTAGAAGTTATTTCTGATAGTGGGCAATCAAGAATCAGTATTGGGCAGTCTGTTGGTGTTGGTAGAAGTACCGCAGTTTTAAGATTTGGAAATGCATCAAAAACTTTTGATATTATTAATAATGATACTGGAAATATTAATTTATATTTACATGCAGACACGACTGTTGTAGGAATTGATACTGGTAAGTTTAGATGGATTTATGGTCAAACTAATAATGAATTGATGACTTTAAATTATGATGGGACTTTAACTGCAACTGGAAATGTATTTTTAGGATCCTCAGGTATTAGTTCGGTTACAGTTCAAGATAATTTGTATGTAAAAAGTGATTTATTTGTAGATGGAACTTTATCTGCAAATATCGATTATCCAGATATTATTTCTAATACTAATTTAAATAATAATTCCGGAATTACCACATTACAAAAATTAAACGTAACTTCAAATATTGGAATTAATAGTTCTAATCCTTCTGTCGGATTAGACGCTAAAACTTCTACCGCTCTATTCAATAGTATTGGAATTAACACGACAATTATTGGCCAAGAACAATTTGCGTGTAATGGGTTTGCGAGATTCCAATCAATTGGAATTGGAACAACTGCCCTTTATGAAGGTGATGAGCAAACAGGATCTTTTCAACTTCATAATAATTCGTTTCGCATTTTTAATGGAACTTTAGTATTAACCAATAGTGCAGGATCTGGAATTGGATTTGGAACTTATTCCCCAAGATCAATACTTGATTTTGGATTAGTTGGTAGTGCAACTTCTTTAGCTTATTTTATCCCACCGACTGTAAGTAATGCTGGTAGAGAAACATTTTATAATGTTTCTGGATTGACTACTTCCCCCGGAGCAATTATTTTTAATTCTAGTATCAATAAGCATCAGGCGTTTGATGGAACTAATTGGCACGATCTTTACTAATATAAAAATATGGCAGTAACTATTTCCTATAACAAAGGATCTGGAAAATTTTATGATGTCCCAAGTAAATCAATTCCGATTTCATTTTCCTCCTTAAGAAATAATTTTAAAGAAGAAAATTCTGGTCAGATTAAAGCTTCAGAATTACTAAGAAATGCAAGTAACGCCGAATCAAATCCGATAGTTCCAAATTCTACTGAAAATTCCACTATCTCATCATTACAAAATTGGAAAGTATCTCAATTTTATGGTGGAAAAGTTAAATATTATGACATTATACAGTCTGGAACAAATGATAATGCATCTGATAACACCAAAAATGGAATTGATATATCTTCACAATCTTGGAATTCAAATTTAAATAAAAATGTCAAAAAAGTATTTTATGTCGATGGCACAATAGGATCCATAACTGCCACGAAATTTGCAGCATATTTTGATACTGAAGCATATAATTTTCAAATTCATTTGAGAAATGGTGGTCAAATTTTAGGTGCAGGCGGGGCAAGAAATTCTGGGGTGGGGGGTAATGCTTTATATGTAAATTCTATTGGATCTGGAGAAACTGCAAAAATTATTATAACATTAGATGAGGGTTCATCAATTAAATCTGGTGGTGGTGGAGGTGCTAGAGGTGCGGATGGTTGGACTGGTCCTAATGGACCTTGTTGGGTAAGAAGAACATATACTACAGGATCTAATTGTAACTGTGAATGGTATCCGAGTTGTGGAAATCCAGATAATCCTATTACAATTAATAATGTAACTTATAATTCTCGTGATGCAAGGAAAATAGGAGGAAATAACAGTAATGGCGGATGTGCTTGTTTTATTTGGTGTCGTAAAACTTGCATTAGTAAAACTGAGTGTGAAGTTTATGATCCAGTGAATATAGTTGGAGGTCCTGGTGGAACTGGTGGTAATGGTGGGTTAGGGCAAGGTTATAATCAAACAAGGTCAGATTCAATTATAACACTGGATGCAACAAATGGTCCAACATCAGGAACTCTTGCAAGTTGTCCTACTTATGCAACAACTGGCGAGAATGGAAAAAAAGGTGGCAATGGTGCAGATTGGGCAAAACAAGGTGGAGGAACTACAAGAAATGATATTCAATCTATGTTAAATGCATATTACGTTGGACCTGCTTCTGCCTATTATGGTTCTGATGGTGGTAGTCCTGGAAGAGCAGTCACTGGATCTAATTATCAAATCAGTGGAAGAACCGATTTAATATTAGGCGCTAAATAAACCAGTTATTTTTTAATTTATTCATGGAAAAAAAATATCCTTCTTTGATTGAACAAGGTAAAAATTTATCTAAATTTACTTTAGATGTAATTAAACACCTTAATAACACAGAAGGAAAAAACTTATTTGCAGACGACAATCTTTTTAACGAAAGGATGGAGATATGTAAAAAGTGTGACAAATATGATTCAGAACAACAAAGATGTTTTGAATGTGGATGTTTTTTAGAGACTAAAGCAAGAATTATCCTTGATAGTTGTCCACTGAACAAATGGACAGAATCATTAGATGGTTGGGAAAAGGCATTTGAAGAAATGGTGATTGAAATAGAAGAAAATAATAAAGAGACTTGACATAAGTGCTCTAATACTGCTAGACTACCTTTGTCTCCTTTGAAGATGAGAGTTTAAGCTTATATAAGACACTTTAAGAACTGTCCACTTCATCCCCGAAAAGGGGATTTTTTATTGCTATAATATCAGGACAGTCAACCAAAGACCATGATTCAACTTCGTCCTCACCAACAGAATGCCATTGATAAGATGAAGAAGTACTCTAAGGGTATTATCTGTGCAGTCACAGGTGCAGGTAAGACTCTGATTGGAATTTACGACTCTATCAAACAATTTGAACAGTATCAGAATCAAACTATTGTTGTAGTTTCACCAAGATTGATGCTTGCTAATCAGTTGTGTTCTGAATATATGGAGCACATTACCAATGCATCTGTATTTCATTGTCATAGTGGTGATACTTCTTATGAATCATCTACGAATGTAAAAATCATTCGTAATTGGATTGAGAATACATCTGGACATAAGATTATCTTTACAACTTATCATTCACTTCATCGTTTGATTGAGGCAGATATCATGATTGATACTGTTCATATGGATGAGGCACATAATTCTGTTCGTAAGGACTTTTTTCCGTATGTAGAAAAATTGTCAGAGATTTCCAATCGTTTCTACTCTTATACTGCAACTCCTAAGTATTCTACGAATCAAAAACCAGGAATGAATTGGAGTCATGTATATGGTCAGATGATTGTGAATATTTCTGGATCCGACATGGTATCTCATGGTTTTATTGTTTCACCTAAGATCACAACAAAACAGATTGATTCAATTCGTGATAAGGAATTTGCCGCAGAGCGTGATTGTATGACTCTTCTGGATACGATTCTGAATGAGGATAATATGCAGAAGGTTCTTGTGGCAGCACCAAACACTAAGGTATTGATTCGAATGCTTGCAGAAACAGATTTTATGACCGAAGTGCAATCTTATGGTTATGATGTTCTGTGGGTGACATCAAAGTATGGTGCATTCATTAACAATCGTAAGGTGAATCGTGAAGAGTTCATGAATACTCTGAAAGTATATGGTGCAGATCCAGAAAAGAAATTTATTATTCTTCATTATTCGATCCTATCAGAGGGTATTGATTGCCCAGGATTGACCTCCTGTGTGCTCATGAGGAACCTCGACATCACGTCTATGGCGCAGACTATTGGGCGGGTGATTCGCCTCCATCCAGACGATTCTAGGCGCCTCTCAGAGGGTTCTCTGACTCCTGGACAGTTGGACAACTATCACAAACCTCATGGATTCATTCATGTTCCCGTGTATAATAACACTGGTATCTCAACTGCCCGACGACTTCAAAGTGTCTCTGACACGATTTTTGTTCAGGGTCAACCTGTAGTTTCTACCATTACTAAGTGAGTTTATTATGAAACATCGTGTAACATGCATGGTAAGTGGACAGACATTCTATGTGGAATGTTATGCTCGGGATCGCCAAGAAGCGATTCGGGTTGCTCTTGCTCAATATCCAAATGCCCGAGTAATGTCCTCTACGATTGTATTTTAATGAACATTCAAAATGAAACTCTATTGAATCCTACTCCAGGAGATCCAAACGGATTTGTGAGTAAGGATATGGAATGGGCGGCAATTCCTTGTGGTAATAAGTATATTATCGTCTATAAGGGACAACAGGTCCATACCGCAAACAATTATAAGACGGCAAAATCTTATATTGATAAGCAAATCAAGATATCAAGAAAGAAGGCAACAACAAATTTGGAAAAATTTTTATGAGTCAAACATTTAAATGTACATCTGATACTCCTTATGATAGACACAACTACGAAGTTGTACTGAAAAATGGTAAAAAGTTATTTTTCAATGATTGGGAGGACGCTCAGGGATATTGGTTCGTGAATTCTCAAATTCCAGATTTTTTGGATTTTATTATTGTTAAAGATAAGAAAAAAATAAAGAGTGAAGGATTTGCACGATAAATATTTTTATACATAGGGAACAGTCCTATGGGAACTCTACTTCTCACAACAATTCTATCCTGCAAACAGGTCATAGAAATTTCAAATCGTCTGATTGATATTTCATTATTAAGTCCAAAACAAAAAATGGAAATTATCAATGAACTTCGTAAGACGGTTCCTTCTTGCCCGTTGATTATCAAACCAAATAATTTAAAACAATGAATGCTTCTTATATCTACTTTATCATCTTCTTTTGTATTGGTTATTTGATTCTTACAGATTCTTCAATTGCAAGAGGATTTTATCTATTGACTCAATTAGTACAAGTTCAATATGAGAAGGTAAAGTGGTGGGCACTTCATTCACCAAGTAACTTTATTGTTCGTTGGTTAATTCATAGAAGATCTATGAGACTTGCCGAAGAATTAATGAAAGAATTTGACGAAAAGAACAAAAAGGATTAAAATAGTAAAGTAATTGAGGATCGGATTATGTCCAGAACCTGGCGCAAAATTGATTACATTGGTAAGTGTGCTCTTCGACATCCTAAAACATCAAACGAACGAAAGCACTTGATTGGAATTCTTCAGGATAATCAGTATGAGGACTATCAAATTTCGGGGTTGAATCATCTTCATCATCGTCTTACCAATTGTCCGACTGCGAATTATGATCGTGTGGTTTCAGGATATCTACAAGAAGATTATAAAATGATCTGAACCACTTCCCAAACCGTCACAGACCCTCTTGACTTTTGCTCAAGAGGGTTTTATAGTATGAGTATTCAAACAACTTCAAATGACTTTCACTGCGAAAATCAAAATTCAATACACCTCCAAGTGGGATTCTAAAGGTGGTATCTATGATAACGAAGAACTACCTGCTGAGAATGTTATCTTTGAGGTTCCTGCAGAAGACCTGAATACGGTTCAACTCTTCAAACTGTTTCATAACTTTATGCTTGCGATCGGGCATAATCAACGAGGAATTGATAAGGGTGCAATGTCTCTTGTCTTCAATGAAATGCGTGATATTGAAGATATGCGTAAGGTTGCAGAGGAGTATGACCTCAAATTGCAAGAAGACCTTTCTGTGGATGAAAAGTGGAACGAACAGAATAAGGTTGAACCCAATCACTGGGAACATCGGTATTGGGAACTTCGTAGTAGCACTGGAAGACAAATCACTGATTTGAAAGCAAAACTTTCACGAGCATTAAATCCGAATAATCCTAATTATACAGAATCTGAAATTGAAGCAATGTGTGATGCTGCCGAAAAGGAAGAACTGCGAAAGAAACTTGAGAAAGCAAGTGTAGTGTGTTTTGATTGTGGTAAAAAATATGGAGAATATCACGATGGAGTATCATCGGTCTGGGAAGGAAAATGTAATGTTTGTGGTGAAACCAAAAGCATTACCGAAAGTAGGGATTTTAACTATCTTATGAAAGGCATTCGGGAGTTGGGTTGATGAAAGTAAACACTTATGTGATAATGGAACGAGCAGTAGAAGAAGGTACTCGTCTGGGTTATAGGAGAGCATTCAAGCATAATGAAAATCCAACAGAAGGTGCAATCGTGGATGCAATTACAGAAGCAATTATGTTGAGTGTGAGTGAAGTATTTGTATTTCAAGAACAAGGAGATAGTTATTCGTGAAAATTCTTGATTGCACTAAAAAAGAAGATTATGGAGTGAATTATGTATTCACTCTACTCAAAGGTAAAAGACGGTCATTTCTTCAACTTGATTTGGGTTGGAATGAATATCCTTCTGGTGTTTATCTTCAAATTGCCTTTGGAAATAATCGGTTGATTGATATTCTGTTCTGGTGCTGGAAATTTTCTTTTGCATTAGAATTGTTAGGATTTACTTGGGTAAGATGGGATGAGTGAAGATATGCCGTGGGTTCTTGGATTGACTGATGAAGAAGTCCAAGAACTCCGTAAGAATAAGCAACAACTCACCGAGTATGGTAAAGAAAAACTGAGAAAACTTATGAATAACGAACCTACACAAAATGTAATTACTGCAAAAGTATCCAAAGAAGATTATCAAAAAGTTTTGGATGCTGCTAAACAAGGTATTGAAAAATACAAACCAGCAATAGAGGAACTTGCAAAAGATGACTGAAAACTATCCTGATTATATGTTTGAAGAGGCAGCACGTAGAGAAGAATACAATAGAATATGGGCAGCAATAGATAAATTTATAAAATTATCTGACGAAAAATTTTTGGATGCTGCGAAAGAAGAGAAAGTTCTAAACATCGCAAAAAACATTATGGAGGAAAACAAAGAAGCATTCCAACATCTTGCTGCGATTGAAAGAAAGGAACTTGCAGAAAAAGATTTTGAAGACCTCACCAGAGAGCAAAAGATTCAACTTGCTCTGGAAGAGATTGATTGGATTGTGATTGGTGGTCAAGATGGTCAAGAGTTTTATGGTTCTATTCAGTTTCTTCGTAAAGTATTGAGGAGTTTGAAATGACTTATAAACTCAACCCAGAAGCAAAATCTTTCAGTTATACTCGTGAAGAATTATTTCAATGCGTAAAAAAGATTGTTGCCCATCCTCACACACATCTAACATCTCATGATGAAGCAAGAGCATTAGCAATACTCTTGGTCTTTGATGATTATCTTGCTAATTTTACTCATAGAGATGGTGATGGAGAATATTATATTCCAGAGTGTGATGAATTGGACTTTTTGGATTTTGTAAGGTTCAAGTTGGGTATTAGTGATTATGATGGTGTTGATGTTGATGAGGTATTGAAATAATGGATAGTCATCCTGTTTGTAATTATTGTGGTGGTAAAGGATGTGAGAAGTGTCACGGTGGATGGGAATGCACTGGAGAAGGTTGTAATAAATGTGAAATGGGTTGGGAATTAGGACAACGACGGAGAGAAACTGATGAATTAGAGACATTATGATTGATAAACACATAGATTATGTAAAAGTATCACAACATCTTAAAGAATGGTATGGGTGTGATAGAATACTGATTGATTTTCTTGAACTTGAAGGAAAAATAGTAGTTCATAAACATTCTTTTCTTCCTGATGGAAAAATACGAATGGGACAAAAAACTTCTTATGATTATAGTTCTTTTGAAAACATTACTAAAAGGTTGGAAAAGTGAGTAGATTTACAGAAAACCCAGACGAAATTGTGCTCCAAGACATTCAAATGTTTCACCTGGAAAGTATGAATGAGAGGACACTTTGGATTGGTGTATATACAGAAGATGATAAAATCTATCACTTGAACATTTCTGCAGATGGTGATAAACTGAAATACTATTGGAGTGATGAGACAGTTGAAAAACCGTCACAGGACATCGCACAGCATCCTCGTGATGCCCTATAATACTCTCATACACACAAAGGACTGATGGACTATCAAATCACCAAAGAAATCCGTATTCACCACGAAGATGGTTGGTTCTACGAATTCACCGATGATGGTGAAGGTTGCATTGAAATTGAGTATTATGAATTGATTGGAAATGTTGAAACCAAACAAGGAAGTTCTTTTTCCATTCCCAAAGATTGTATTCATCAATTTATTAGTGTTCTGGAGCAACTGAAATGACCGTCGCAGAATGGATTGAAAAACTCAAAGAGTTTCCACTTGACCAAGAAGTAAAAATAACTGATGGACACAAGTATCACTTTTACGAAGGTGATTTTGACTTCCAACTCTTTGAGGATGTTGATGGTTCTACCTTTGTGGATATTGGTATTGGTGGATTTGAAGGAGATGAAGAATGAGGTTTCGTAATGAAATTTGAATTTTCGTTCGTGAAGAAAGGGGTGTTTGACCTTCCAGAAATCGATCATTGGGGTTTCACTCCCGAAGATAGTATCGAAATTCAACCACACTGGAAGATGGAGCATCTTGCCGTTGAAGCAGAACTGTTTCCGTCATTGGGACAAGCAAGAAAAAACGGTTGGTCTGGTGATATTCCACAAGGATACACAGAGAAAAAGAGAATTGGTAAAATGAAGAAGAGTATTTTTATTCATAATGCTCCTGATGATTTTATCAATGACCCAGAGTGGGGTAAGGACACTTGAAAAACCGTCACACCAGGGCACCTATGAGTGCCCTTTATGGTCTATAATACTCTCATACACAACAAATCCAAATGAACACTCTGGATATTATCAAGTTTTTTGTTCCATATGCCGATAAAAACGACAAGGGAGAAGTCATCAGTTTGAATATTCCTTGGGGGTTTTTTATTCTTGTAATTATTGCTTCTCTAATCTAATGAACTTCACTAAACGACAACTCATTCTTCTTCAAACAGCACTCACAGTTTTTTATGATGAAATTGCAAAGACGGCACCATCTAAAATGAAAACAGAAGTAATGGAAATCGCACAAATGGTTCAGGATTCTTATGAGGAGGCACCGGTATGACTGACGAAAAAATGAAAGTATTCGTAGTGATTGAGGACTTTGATTCTGGTCCTGGATATGCAAGTTATAACATTTGTGATATCTTTTTGACAGAAAAACAAGCAATTGAGGAGATGAACCGACTTATAAAAGAGTATGAAGATATTTGTGGAATGAAAATGGAAGATATGCAGAGTTGGGAACAGTGTTCTTATCGTGTACTTGACTGGGAGGTAAAATGACTGACGAACAACTGCTTGAAGAATACAATAAGGAGATATTCGATTTTGACGGTTCGGGTCCATGGACAATGCTACAAATCCTTGCCCAGTCTCGTCAGTTTAGGGAGCATTCTAAAAACTATCGAGAAATTTATGCAAAGGCGCATCAACTGGGTTATGAAAGAGGGGTGGAAAAGGCAAAAAGAGATTATGTCAAACTTGACGACCTTCGCAAAATGACCATTCAAGAACTTGCAAACCTTATTGGAGAGGACACCTGACCAACTGGCACACTGAGGCACCTCCGGGTGCCTTTTTTGATGTATAATAGTCCTATACAGAAAGGAGGAAGACCAATTTCAGGAGGACACTTCAACGACAACGGGTACGTTTACTACAAAGTCGCACAATTTGCTGATGAACTTGAACACGAAATCAGCAACAATCATGTAAAAAATGAGTGGGGATACACACCCAATCATACCCGAGAAGTCATCGAGTATCTTAAAGAACAGATTCCTAAGATGCGTAAGATGGCAGAGATTATGCGTGCTTGCGATTATTTGTATTCTGGTGACTACGGAGATGATTCTTTTATGGAAAGAGTTAACCAAATTAATGAGGATTATGACTGACCTTCTCCAAAAATATAAAACCTGGACTTATAAACAAAACAGTAAATACTATAGTGAATATGATGAATGGTTTCAACCTCATTTCAGGTGGAACATTTTTGATGATAGGAATGATTGGCAACCAGAATGGTTGAGAGAGTATATGTATGGGTGGAGTGGAGTTAGTTATGCCTGGGAGTGTTGGAGTTATTGGATGAGAGATAAAAAGTATTCTTATGAACTACCAAATGCTTTTTGGTTGGAACTGAATGGGAGTAGATGATGGACTTTCCTGTATTTCTAAACAAATGGGTGATTGGATTCAAACTAATTCGTTATACTCCGTTTTGGTTTTGGTTTCGTCTCATCAACCATTCTAATTGGAGAATGGACGACCACCAAAGATATTGGGACTTCTGGATGAGTATTAACAGAGGTTACGATGATATGCAGTATCAATGGGAGTTTGAAAAAGTTTGGGGCAAAAACGCACAACCCGAAACAATTATTCTATCGCAAGAAAACTATGATGCTCTTGTTGAAAGACTAAATGAACCACCCGATCCAAAAGTAGTTGAAAGATTGACTGAAATTTTACGAAAATCTGCTCCCTGGGACACCTGACCAACTGGCGCATCCCCCCACCACAAGGGGGGATTTTTGCTGTATAATGATCTTATACACAAAAACTTTAAATGACTGAACTTCGTTTATGTAAGGATTGTAAGCACTACAAGAAATCTTGGGTCGAACATCTTATTTTTGGTAGTGATGCAGACGATAAATGCCTTCATCCAGTATTGAGTGAAAATCTGGTGACTGGAAAAGTCAAAGGTGGTCGTTATTGTACTTTTATGAGAATGTATGGTGGTGGATGTAGTGAAGAAGGTAAGTATTGGGAGGCACGAAAATGAGTTCTTATATTTCGTGCTATAATCAGGAAACACGAGAACTGGAACACTACAAGGTTCCTTACGATGTTTCTGTGTATATCCAACAACTGGAATGTGAAATCAAGTATGGTTCTGGTGGTGTGAAAAGACTTTATCCTTTTAGATTTGGAGAGGAAGAATGATTGAAATGAGAATTGTTGAAATTGGTGATGGTTGCCGTCCAGAGTTTCAGTATCGGTATAAACTACCAGAAAATGAACAGTGGTTGGATTTTAAAGGTGATTGGGTTGAATGGAGTTATTGGGAAACTGCTCCTTATGTAAATTTGATGGAGATTGAAAATGACTGAACCAACAGACACAGAAATCCTTGAGTTTCTACTCAATCAGTTCAAACCACATTCTCTCAAAATGAATGGTGAGAGTGATTGGGTGTTTATTAATAGTGGATTTCCTATGAATAGAGCAAAAGGTAAAAGTGCCCGTGATGCTGTGATTAATGCTATGGAGGCAAAATGACTGATATAAAAACCAAAGCAGATAAAGTATTATCTGCTTATTATGATGACGAAGCACACGACCCTGCCTTCCACCTTACTGGTATTCTTCGTGAGGTGATTAATGTTCTTCAAGTGTCTCCTGGTGTGATTATGTGTGCTGATATGTTAGAATTATGTGAGGAACTTGAAAAATATGACTAACAAAAACAACTACAAACAAGGTGTTGGTATTTTTGAACTTCTTACAATTATCTTTGTTGTTCTCAAACTGACTGAAACAATTGATTGGACTTGGTGGCAGGTATTTTCTCCTTCTATTATTGCTCTCTCTGCTGGTTTTATTGAAGGTGTTATTGAAGTTATTGTTGAGTATAGTCAAAAGAAAAAGGAGGAAAAATGAATAACGATTGGAAACCAACTGAACAGAACATAGGACAACCAGTATTGAAAGAAAACACTAAAAATTCTAACGAACCATCAGACACAGAAATTCTTGAGTTTCTGTTGAACCAATTTCAAATGCACTCTCCTAAAATGAACGGACAACATTCTTGGAGATTTATGAATGATTATTGTATGAAATTTGCAGTACCAAAGTTTCAAAATACTTTGAGAGTGCGACGAAAGCAAAGAAATATGTAAATCACATTCATAATTCTGGTCTGGTGCAAGAATATGATTATGTTAGAATGGAAAAAACTTGGTGTTACCGAGAGCATCATCCGAAGCACAAATGGTTTTATATTTCGGAAAAACCTGATACCTTTATTTGTGTGGAAAAATACTAATGACTAAACTATCTATAGAAAAAATCAAAATAGAAAAAGTAAATGTTTCTGGTGAAGGCAAAGCAAAATTAAGTGGAGAATGGAAAGTAGAAACAGTAACAACAGATATTATAATTAATCCAAAGGTTTATAAGTATCTTGAAAGAAAACTGTGCAAAAAAATCAAACGCAGGATTCTTTATGAAATTTCTTGGTGGTCTTGCGAGAGTAGGAACACAAAATGTTTCTATAGTGCCCAAAAAATGAGGAAGTTTGTCAATGAACTTCATTCGTGGTATAATGATTATATTGAGATTGAGAAAACTTGGTGTTATAGGGAGTATTCACCAAGGCACAAGTGGTATTACATTTCCTTTGAACCAAATCAGTTTGTTTGTGTAGAAAAATGGTAAAATACAATCGTAAAATGAATTTTTGGGAGAAACTCTACGCATCTTGGTGGTGGATAGGACAAATCTTTGAAGAATGGTGCTGGACTATGACTCACGATGATGGAGAGTTCTTCAACTATCTTCAAAGTGATTACTGCAAATACGAAGAAGATATGTATTATGACTAACCTCCTCCAACAATATACCCTTGAAGATTTCGTCAAGTGTCGTAATCAAAAAGAATGGGTTTGTGATAGATGTATGAAATGTGGTGATAGGGATTGTTGTTCTGGTAATCACATAATGTTTAGAGTTCCTAAAACTGATGACTGTCTTTGTTCTATTTGCTTGGGGGAACTAAAATGAAACCTTTCTATAAACTCAAACAGTTTTGGATACGAAGATATATGTGGAGGTGGTGTTTTGATTGGTGGTTTAGAGTAATGTATCCTCACATTTATTATAGTGAATATGATGAAAGGTATGAGGAATATATGAGTGTTGATGATATGTGGTGGTTTTGGGAGTATCTAAACAATCTTGGAGGAGTAAATGATGACTGATACCTGGAAAAAATGGAATATCTATACATCCATCCATCTCTTTGAGTATTGTGTTTTCTCTTGGAGAAATCTGATGTGGATGCACCTTGACGGATTCAAAGATGAAGATAGAATGAGAGAACTATTCTGGTATTATTTGAACTACGGGAATATCAATACTTATTATGAGTAAGGAAGAATACTACAAGTGGATAGAAGAAAACGATACATACCCAGAACATTCACATCAGTGGATTGTGAAAACTTATATTGATAATCAAATGTTCTATCGCAACTTCGGTCCATTTGAAACCAAAAAAGAAGCAAAAGAATGGATTGTAAACTATAAGAAAAAATATACAACCAAAGGATTTATTACAAGGTATAGTATTCAAGCATTATGTGAGGTATTATGAATAAACTCAAAATACTCTGGAATAACAGAAGCACTTGGAGAAATGCTTTTGATGTTTGGTATATTCTAATGTTCCCTCATTTGTACTATACTAAATGGGTATGTGAGAATAATTTAATTGATGTGGAAGAGGATGCTTGGTGGTTTTATGAAGCACTGAATAATTATGGTAATATACATGATGATGAGGACACTTGAAGAACCGTCACACCACTTCCCACAAGGGAGTGGTTTTGCCTTATAATACTCTCATAAGCAATCAAACCGATGACTACTCTCCTCCAAAAATATAAAACCTGGACTTATAAACAAAACAGTAAATATTATGGTGAGTATGTTGAATACTTCCAACCTTACTTCAGGTGGAACCCTTTTGATGATAGGAATGACTGGCAACCAGAATGGTTGAGAGAGTTTATGTATGGATGGAGTGGAGTTGGTTATGCTTGGGAGTGTTGGAGTTATTGGATGAGAGATAAAAAGTATTCTTATCAACTACCAAATGCTTTTTGGTTGGAACTGAATGGAAACCGATGAATAAACTTAAAATCTTTTGGAAATCAAGAAAGACTTGGAACTATGCTTTTATTGAATGGCAGTACACAATGTTCCCACATCTATTTCCTAAATGTTGGGATGAGGTTGATGGTTCTTATTGGTTCTGGGAGGCACTAAACAACTATGATGGAGTATTTGAGGAATGGTTATGACAAAAAAACAAATTGAAATGTTAAGAGGACTGATACAGGCAGAGATTGACTATGCCATTCAAGATTATGTTAATAAAAATCCTTGGTCTTATGAAATAAAGAAAGATAATGATGAGTTTTGGGAACAATTCGCAGAGACTTTTAACTCAACTTCCACTGAATCTTTGGAGATTGAGGTGTGATGGAGTTATTTGATGAGAGATAAAAAGTATTCTTATCAACTACCTAATGCTTTTTGGTTGGAACTGAATGGGAGTAGATAAAGGACACTTTCCAAACTGGAACATATCACTTGAAAACAGGTGCCCTCTGTGGTATGATAATCTCATAAACAATCAAACTGATGGACTTTCCTGTATTTCTAAACAAATGGGTGATTGGATTTAAACCGATTAAATATACTCCATTCTGGTTTTGGTTTCGTCTTGTAAATCATTCTAATTGGAGAATGGATGACCACCAAAGATATTGGGACTTCTGGATGAGTATTAACAGAGGTTATGATAATATGACTTACAAACATAATTTTGAAAAATTTTGGGGCAAAAATACAAAACCCGAAACAATTGTTCTATCTCAAAAAAATTACGATGCTCTGGTAGATAGGTTGAATGAACCACCAGAGTATAATGAAAGGATTGCTAAACTATTACAACGAAAAACACCTTGGAGTGAAGAATGAAAAAACCAGAACCTCCCAAACCACGGATAATCCGTGAAGATTTTCTACCAGAACAAGATCCACTAATGAATTATCGCATTAAAAAAGTTACAAAACCTGATGGTAAGGTTTGGTATTATCCACAGAAGAAGTTTTTGTGGTTTTGGTGGAGTATTGGTGTTGGTGTTACTCTAGAGTATGATGATGAAAGATGGGCACAAGAAAGAGTTTTTGAGGATTACAACAAAACACTCAAAGATGAGGTAGAGTATCTTGCTCCTGATATTTCTAAAACCATAACCGCAGAACATAATCCTCCACCCAAAAATCCATAAGGACACTTTACGAACTGGAACAGGAAACTTGAAATCAGGTGCCTTTTCTGGTATGATACTCTCATAGATAAAAACTTTAAATGACTGAACCTATTCGTCTCTGTTGCGACTGCCGTTTTTATAAGAAATCTTGGGTGGAACATCTTATTTTTGGTAGTGACGCAGACGATAAATGCTTTCATCCAGTATTGAGTGGAAATTTGGTGACTGGAAAAGTCAAAGGTGGTCGTTGTTGTAGTTTTATGAGAATGTATGGTGGTGGATGTAGTGAAGAAGGTAAGTATTGGGAGGCACGGAAATGAGTGACAAAATTATTCCCAAAACCGCACTGATTGAAATTGATGGTGCGATTGATGATTTTTATGATGAATGGGAAGATAATGGAGATAACATTGGAGTTTTACCAACTCAAGATGATTATGATAACTGGTTGTTCTCCACTGCTATGGGGTTTTTTGATAGACACCGATTTGAATTGGACAACTATCTGAAACTTAAGGAGAACCAGAAATGAATAAACCTTATTTGCTGATTGCTGGGGAACATTTTTACCCTTCTCCTGATACTGGTGATTACTTGGAGGATTGAGAATGTATAAAATAACTTATAAAAGGATAAACGGAACTCCTACATCACAAACACGAAATACACTCCAAGAAGCAGTTGCTTATGCTCTTATTCTTGAAGCAAGAGAAGACTTAAATGTGAAAGTTATGTCTATTGAGAAGATTAAAAATGATTGAAGAACACAAATCAATTGAAGAAAAATCCAGTTCCTTCTACATTTCGTGTTATAATTATCAAGGAGAATTAGAGCACTTCAAAGTTCCTGAACCAGTTTATACTTATGTTCTTCAACTGGAAAATGAAATCAAGTATGGACTTGGTGGTGTGAAACGACGTTATGCTTTTAGATTTGGAGAGGAAGTAAATGAAAGTTTATCTTGTAGTTGAAGATTATGATAGTGGTCCAGGAATTGCGAGTTTAAATATTTGTAATATCTTTTCAACAGAAGAACGAGCAATTGAGAAAAGAGATGAAATTATCAAACATTATGAAGATATTTGTGGTATAGATTATGTTGATGAATATTTGCGTGAAAATGTTCGGGTAGAAGAATGGGAAGTAGAAGAATGAAAGTTTATGATTACCGAATTGTAGAAGACCTCAATTTAAAAACTTTGAAACCTTATTTTTTTATTCAAAGATATAATATTAAGGACCAAAAGTATTTCCTTTATTCAGATGCTACATTCCAAACACTTCAAGAAGCACAAGAAGCAATACGACTACTGAGAAAATACAACGAACCTTTATATCATTATGTGGAGTGATTGAAAATGATTGAACTAACACAAGAACAAATCAAAACTCTTGAAGATGCAATTAATTCTCTTCCAGAAAAATTGAGAACTGGAAAATACAGAACGATGGAAGGAATTGAAGAACAACTTGCGAGTGGTGCTAAAATCATCTTTTATTTTATATGTGAAGATAAAGTTGATAAGAATGGTGAATATAAAGAATATGAAATAAAGAGTATGAGGTTGGAAGAATGACTGAAAGATTAAATCATAATCTTAATGTAGATACAATCAAAACAATCAAAGATGTGAAGAATATCTTTGATACTATGGAATTGGTTGCTTCTATGGATAAAGATAATCCAAAATATGAAGTCGCAAAGGAATACTTTACCATTCCTTATGTTGCACCTGAACTTAAATTCTCAACACCACGCAAGAGTATTGAAGAAATCCAACAAGAACTTGAAGATAAGATTGATGCTCTTATAAAGACAACAAAAGAAAAGTTTGAGTATTCCAAAGTAGTTGCCGAAAAAAGATACAAATACAAGTTTGATAAGATTTTTGAGAACTTTCTGTATGCTCGTGATAAAGGACAGTTTCCACCCAAACTCACTATTACTATTGGAGATGGATTGTATGGGAATAATTATGTGACTTCTAACTTTGTGGAAAGTTCTCTTGTAATCAAACAGGGGAAAAAACACGACGGTTATTATACAAATGGAAATCGTAGATATTTGAGGTATTATATGCCTGATAAACCAAATGCGATTGTGAGGTTCTTTATGAGAACTTGTCTGGGTTTTTATTGGGTTGATGAGAAGGACACTTGAAGAACTGGCACAGGGAGACCCCACAAGGTCTCCTATTGGTCTATAATACTCTCATACACACAGAAACTTGATGACCCCCCTATCTGCTCTACTTTGTTTTTTTGCTCCTCTTGTTGGTTCTTATGTTGGAGTAAAACTCTTTGAGTATTTTGATAAACCTTATGTTCTTCCTCAACCAAAACGAGAATCTATTGACCCAGAAGACCCTTCTTGCTGGAACTTTTCACAAGCACGATTGATGAGGATGAAATGACTAAAGAATATAAACTATTGATTAGTATTAATTTTCCTCTTATTTCTCTTGATGATAAAATAATTGCTAATGCTCTTATAGGAGATGTTTATGAGGCATTAGAAAAATATAAACTTGATGTTTCTGGTGTTGAATGGATTGATTATGACTAAACTAAACCTCTTTAACGCATATTCCACACTAATTTTGTGTTGGGGAATTGTAATTGTTTTGAACCTTATTCCTAACTGAAATGATTGACCTCTCTCAACTGACCGAAGAACAAATCAACGAACTTGAACTTCAAATCCAAAAACATAAGGAAGAACAAAAACACAAAGATAATCTAAAAAATCTAAAAGGTTATAAAGTGACCTTTTATGTGAGGTTTGACCCTGAAAAGCATAAGGATGATGATATGCTTGCAGATAACGGAGAACTTGACCCCAACATTTTTGCTGATTATCTGTGCGATAATCTTGTTACAGACCTGATTAGGGGTTTTGATTTGCGTGGTTATGAGGATGTGAGTTATCCTAATGTGGAAGTAGCAACCCAACAAGATATTGAAGGGAAGTTTTGAGGACACTTGAAGAACTGGCACAGGGACACTCCAAAGCCCCCTGTGATGCCTTATAATACTCTCATAAGCAACCAAACCGATGACTAACTCAATCACTCCCAAAGTAGCATACATTCCTCTGGAATATCATATGTCCGTTGAAGATTTCTTGGAAGTTTGGAAGGATATGGGAATGGAAGATGAACCAACCCAAGAAGATTATGATACTGCTGTTCTTGATAGGGCACAATCGTATTTTCACGATATGAGAGGAATGTTTGAAAAGTATATTCGTTTGGAGAATGCTTGATTATGACTGAAGAACAAATCCTACAACTTGCTGAAAATCACCTAACTCTTGAAAAGTGGGAGGACATTTGTTGGAGGGCAGATACTTTACAACTCTTGAAGTTTGCCCGAGAACTTTATGATGAGGGTTATACAAAAGGTTTCAAAGTAGGACACGATGCTGGTTGGGAACTAAATGACGAAGTATCACGCAGAGGATTATGACTAAACTCACAGCACTTGACTTAATGGTAATCGCAGATACTTTAAGTAGAACTCTCAATATCGCAGGATTTGGGGGAACTCTTGGTGGATATACAAAAGAAGCAAGAGAAAATGTTGCTAATAAAGTTCAAACAATTTTGAGTAATATGGAAGTAGAACTATCTGTGGAGAAAACTGATGCCTAAAATGACTTATGAAGAATGGAGTGAAAAAAATCCAATTGATTGGGATGAGATTGAAAAAAATGATAATCCAGATATGTTGATTACTAAAACAGGTGTAGAAATGATGCATTATCAATGTTATTTGTGGGAATGTAAGAATGACTAACGAACCAACAGACACAGAAATCCTTGAGTTTCTACTCAATCAGTTCAAACCACATTCTCT
>Ga0075471_10000026_pt1 | contig 57937 bp, 53 predicted proteins | sample DEB19_08_DNA_2_FD_74787 | JGI IMG/M metagenome (GOLD analysis project Ga0075471, IMG submission 74787) | Aqueous microbial communities from the Delaware River and Bay under freshwater to marine salinity gradient to study organic matter... | ecosystem: Environmental > Aquatic > Marine > Coastal ...
CGACGCCGGATACGGTGCAGATCGTCACGATGAGCGCCAACGGCTCGGGCCTCACGGCCATCTACGAGCCGGTGGTGGTCAAGGGCCGCATCAACCCGAAGGGCAAGCTAACGGGGGTACGACTGGTCGGCGACCACTGGCATCTCGGCCAGCCCGTCCATCGTCAATCCACTGCTCGTCCCTGAGGGCTATGTGGTCACCAGCGTCATGATCAACGACATCCAGTTCACGGCGTATCTGGTGGACAAGGATGGCGTGGTGATTCCGGACACCGTCGTCGTAGGCGTCACCTTCGTTTCGAGCAACTAAGCACGTCGAAGATGGGGGGCCATCGGGGCCCCCCATTCTTTCGGAGGATTTCCTGTGACAGCTCTTGTGAATCGCGCACCTTTGTTTGACGGGCAGTCCGTTGATCCTAACAATTCCAAAACGATCACGTCCAGTGATGCGTCCCCCGGATCGCCGTGGGTGGGCACATGGTTTCGGACACGGTCGCTCGGGATCGTGCGCCAGTTGTGCGTCGTGTCATCTGCCACCACATCGCTGGGCGGGACGTTCACGTTTGAATATAGCGAAGACGGGGTGACCGCGACGATCAGCGAGGCGCGTGTCATTGGGGACTTCACTACCGTCCGCGACTTCGACCTGCTCAACGCCGGGGAGTATTTCCGCGTCAAGTTCGCCCCCAGCTCAGGCCCCAAAGGGCACCTGGATGGCCGAATGGCTGCGTTCCGACAGCAATGAGCGCACCATGGGCGTTCTTACGTTGCGTGACGGCAAGTTGTCGTTTGCGCAGGACGTCGGCGACGTCGGCTGGGTGGTGGAACTGGCGAATGTGAAGCGTGTGGCGCCGTCGACAGATGGCCGGGCGTTGGTGATTCAGACGATCGGCGGCGAGGAGTACGTCGCCGCGGTGATGGACCCCAGCATGGCGCGCATCCAGCCGAACAAAGTCATCAACGTCATCGAGCAGGCCCTGAAGCAGCTAGCCCAGAGCAGCCGATAGGAGCGGACTGGTGACCTGCGCGCAGTGCGGTTCGATCAACATCGTGCGGTATCGATCGAGCGTGATCGACAAGGTCGTCCGCCTGTTTACGAACCGCAAGCGCGTGATCTGCCGCCGATGCGGATGGACGGCACGAATCCCGTGGAATCACGACGATCAATACGTTCCCGCCATGGCGGAGTTGCGAGTGAGCGACCCGTCGACGCCGAAATCCAAGACCGACGCCAAGTTCGAGGACGAGTTCGACATCAATCGTTTTCACTAGGCATACGTCGGCAGGCGCAGCGTCACTGAATACCGAAGGCGCGCTCGTCGAGCAGCCGGAGCAGGTACTGGCCGTATTCGCTCTTGCCGAGCCCTGAAGCCAGCGTGGTCAGTTCAGCGGCTCCGATATATCCGAGGCGGAACGCGATCTCTTCCGGACAGGCAATCTTCAAACCCTGCCGCCGCTCAACCGTTGCGATAAACGTGCTGGCCTCCAGCATCGCCTCGTGGGTGCCGGTGTCGAGCCACGCATACCCGCGTCCCATCACTTCGACGGTCAGGTCGCCCTTCTCGAGATACACCCTATTGAGATCGGTGATCTCTAGCTCGCCGCGGGCGGACGGCTTCAAGGCTGCGGCAAATTCAGGCGCCCGATGATCGTAGAAGTACAGGCCCGTGACGGCGTACTTTGACTTGGGGGCTTTGGGCTTCTCTTCAATGTCCGTGGCGATACCGCGCTCGTTGAACGACACCACGCCATAGCGTTCGGGGTCGTGAACGTGGTACGCAAATACGGTCGCACCGTTCTGGCGAACGGTCGCGGCCGCCAGGCGATCGACCAGGGCGTCACCGTGGAAAATGTTGTCGCCAAGGACCAGGGCTGACGGGGCGCCATTCAGATAGTCGCGGCCAATCAGGAACGCTTGCGCCAGGCCGCCAGGGTTCGGCTGAACCGCATAGCGGAGCGTCAAGCCCCACTGGCTCCCGTCTCCGAGAAGCTTCTCAAAGCGCGGCGTGTCTTCCGGGGTCGAGATAATCAACACTTCCCGGATCCCGGCGAGCATTAGCGTGCTCAGCGGGTAGTAGATCATCGGCTTGTCGTAGATCGGCAGGAGCTGCTTCGACACGACGTGTGTCGCCGGAAACAGCCGCGTGCCCGCACCGCCGGCGAGGATGATGCCCTTACGAGTTGGAATTCCCTGTGTCATGTCGCTCAACGAGTGTACTCGGCAACGAGAATGGCGGCGATCCGTTCTGCCGCGTGCCCGTCCCACAACTCTGGAACCGGCTTTCGGGCCGGTGGGCGTGCGAGCCGTTCGCGCGCAATCTGCAGCATGCGTTGCGGATCCAGACCCACCAGCTCGTTCGTGCCTGATGTGATCGTCACCGGTCGCTCGGTCGTTTCGCGAACCGTGACGCACGGCACACCGAGATACGTCGTTTCTTCCTGCACGCCACCGGAGTCGGTGATCACAAGTTTGGCGTCGCGCTGCAGGGCGAGGAACTCAAGATAGCCAGCCGGCTCCACAAGGTGAAGGCCTGAAGTCGACAGCCATTTGTCGGCGAGCCGTGCCCGTGTTCGCGGATGAACCGGAAAGATCACGGGATAGTCCCTCGCGATGGCAGCCAGAGCTTCGAGCACGTGCTCGAGCACCGCCGGCACGTCAACGGTCGCAGGGCGGTGAAGCGTGACCAGCACGTAAGGCTGCCCGGCAGCGATCCCGGACTGTTTGAGCACCGCGTCCGCGTTGGCCTGCGGCATCAGCCTCACGAGCGTGTCGATCATGACATTGCCGACGAAGTGGACTTTTCCTGCGACGCCTTCACGTGCCAGGTTCTCGTCACCGTCTTTCGATGGGGTGAAGAGCATGTTGGCGAGCGAGTCGGTCACCACGCGGTTCACTTCTTCCGGCATGCGCCGATCGGATGAGCGCAAGCCTGCCTCGACGTGCGCGACGGGAACATGGAGCTTCGCCGCCGCTAGCGTCGCTGCCATCGTCGAATTGACGTCGCCATAAACGATCAGCACCGAAGGGCGTTCGTCGATCAGCGCCTTCTCAATGCCAACCAGCACCGCCGCCGTCTGCTGGGCGTGCGACCCCGATCCGACTCCCAGGTGAATGTCCGGTTTCGGCAGGCCGAGTTGGTTGAAGAAGAGGTCGGACATCACACTGTCGTAGTGCTGTCCGGTGTGGATCAGGCGCTGGGTGACGCCTTTGCGCTGCAGCGCCGCAATGACCGGCGCCGCTTTCATGAAGTTCGGGCGGGCGCCGACGACGTGAGTGGCTAGCACGCTCGGGTTACGCGCTCGCGACGGACGCGGGCTGACGCCTGGTGCTCGAGGAACCACTGGTAGGTGTGTTCGATGCCTTCGCCGAGCGACATGCGATGACGCCACCCCAGGTTGTGCAGCCGGGTCACATCCAGCAGCTTCCTGGGTGCACCGTCGGGCTTTGATGTGTCGTAGGTAATGGTCGCGGACGGATGCACTACGCGGCGAACCATCTCCGCCAATTCCGCGATCGACACATCTTCGCCGGTGCCGACATTGATGTGCATCGACTCGCCGTAGCTCTTCATCAGGAACGCGCATGCGTCGGCGAGGTCGTCGACGTGCAGGAACTCACGCCGCGGCTTGCCGGTGCCCCACACAGTCACTTCGTTGCGGCCTTCTTCCTTGGCGTCGTGAAACTTTCGAATCATGGCCGGCAGCACGTGGGAGCTGGTCAGGTCGAAGTTGTCGTTCGGGCCATAGAGGTTGGTCGGCATCGCCGATATGAAGTCGCATCCGTACTGCTTGCGATACGACTGACACAACTTGATGCCGGCGATTTTGGCGATGGCGTACGCCTCGTTGGTCGGCTCCAGCGGTCCGCTCAACAGCTCCTCTTCCTTCATTGGTTGTGACGCCAAGCGGGGATAGATGCAGGAGCTGCCAAGATAGAGCAGCTTCTTCACGCCAAACAGGTGAGCCGAATGCACCACTGTGGCGTGGATCATCATGTTGTCGTAGATGAACTCCGCCGGCCGGGTGGAATTCGCCATGATGCCACCGACGGTGCCGGCGACGAGGTAGACGTATTCCGGCCGATTGGCGCGAAACCAGTAGTTCACCGCAGCCTGATCGCGCAGATCGAGTTGATCGCGGGTGGCCGTCAGGACGTCATCGTGTCCGAGCTGTTGTAATCGTCGGACGATGGCTGATCCGACCAAGCCGCGGTGGCCGGCAACGAAAATGCGTGACGCGGATGTCATGACTGGGTATCGCCGCTCTGTGCAATGGCACGCGTCACGACGTCCAGCACCAACTTCGCGTCAGCAATGGCGCGTTGCGCGTCCGGTATCCCGTATTGTTCTGTAGGGATGAAGTCAATATCGCCATACAGCGCCGCTTCGCGTTCTTTGCGGAGCCACGCCGACGCCGCGACGATCTGTTCGAGTTCGCTGAGGGTTATTGACGGAAACCGCGCATGGAACTCACGAACGGCACCGCCTACGTCGTGCCACTTCGGGGGCTCGATGGCCGCATGGCGCAACAGTCCCTTGAGGGCGAGCTCGACCAACTCCTGCGCTTCGCGCACCACGTCTGAATAGGCGTCCTCGCGTAGCAAGAGTTCCAGCACCAGCAGGCGTTTCCGCGCCTTGACTAGATAGCTCGTCGCCAGGGCCCGATTCGTCACAGCTCGAAGACCTCACCTGGTTTGTAGTCGGGCTTCAGGTCCCAGAACCAATTGTTGCCGCGCCAGATGCGGCGAGCACCCAGGCGAGCGAGGCGGGCGGCAAAGGCATCGAACGCCTCGCGCAGAAAGCCGTCGCGATCGAGCACGATCCTGGCGTCCTCCAGCATGTCGAGAAACAGCGGGCTGCCAGCCGAGACTTCCGCCGGCGTCTTGAAGACGGCTGACAGCTCTGGGCTCAGACCAACCTCGCGAGCGCCTGCGAGCAGAGGCTCAACGGTCTTCTCGACTTCAGCAAACTCATCCGATCGTGCCACGCGGCCTAGCGGGAGCGGATCGGCGACAATCAACAGATCAATGTCGGAGTCCCGAGACGGGGTACCGCGGCCGACCGACCCGAACACCGCCACGCTGATCAGTCTGTTGCCGTAGTGCGCCTGGCAGGCGGAGCCGACTGCTGAAATCAGCTCGTCATAGATCTTGTGCGGCGGAGCGCTCGACATCAGTCCTGAGTCTGGCCTTTCGCGTCTGCATAACGCAAGTAGGGAATCAATGGCGAGACGGCGAGTGTGTTCTTCTCGCGGTCGGTCGTCAGCGCAACAGCGGCCGCGCGCAGGAGTTCGACTTCGCTGCTCCAGGGGTTCAGCATGATGCGACCGCCCAGCTGCAGCGCAGTGACCTGCTCGGCTGCGCCTGCGTCACCGGTGGCGTTGTTACCGAACTCCTCGTTGATACGCTTCAGCAAGCTCTCGCGGCCGATGTACTGACCGACGTGGGCCTGAACGAGGTTCTTCAGCTTCAAGCTGTTCTCGCTGACCACGCGCACGAACAGGCCGGCGTCGCGAAGCTTGTCTTTGTAGGGCGAGTTCTTCATGAACTCGATGATCTTTGGATCGGCGACAATCTCTTCGCTTGGATTGACGGCCACTCTCACCGTGCCAAGCAGCTCGTCGTCCGGGACCATGAGCTTGTCGGCGAATGCGAAGTGCGAATTGATCACGCGCTGGCCGAGGGTGATGTGCGCCAGTTCGTGTGCCAGCATCATGGCGAGCGTGGCCTCGTCCGGCAAGACGTCGATCTACCCTCGACTCAGCACGATCGTGCGGCCGACCGTGAACGACTCGAGCGGCGACGTCAGCAAGACACGTGCGCGAATCGGCGGATCCACTGGTAGGTTGTTGGTGATCTGCAGGTTGCGGATCACGGTTTCGAGAATCTTGTCGACTTCGCCTGGCGGCGCCAGCAGGCCGGCTTTCGTCAGACGGTCCAGGACATTTTCTTCGGCCTGCTTTTCCCACACGCGATGACTCTCTGTGGGGGATAGCTGCTGCGGGCTACCTGCCGCGTCCAGCGCGCCGTCGCCGATCTGGATGGTGGTGAACTCCTGCGAGCGCTTCGGGTTCTTCAGGTCGTAGCCCCAGAAGCGGACCTGGCCCTTCAGCCGGATCGTCCGCATCTCTTCGACGATCTGTTGTTCGGCATAGAGATAGGACGGCAGCCACATCCCTGGCGACACATTGACGCGCCAGCTGTCGACGTTAAAGGTGTCTTTCTTGCCTGAATTCGGATGCCCTCTCGTGACGCCGTTGAACCGGACAATCACGAAGTCCTTGTCCTCGACCCAGATGCGCCCGGTGAAGCCCTTCTGGGGATCCTTTGGTGCTACGTCGAGGACTATGCAGCGGACCTCGCCGAGGAATTCGCGTCTGACGAGGGTGAACTGTTGATTGGACGCGTTCATCACGCGCCAGTCAGGCACCGGCATCGCGGCAAACGCTTCGGCCTTCAGCTGCGTGCGGCCGGATAGCCACTCAGCCATTTTCTGGCTGGTGGCCTTTTGAGGCGTGAGTCGCTTCATGGACGGACCCGTGCGATCTGTCCATTCGAACTGACCGAGGAAGTACTCGTCCCGGCTCGGCACCGTACCCAACGTCGGGTGAGGGTCGGTGTGCTGGACGTAGACCTCCATAATCGGCTTGATGGTCTTCAAGCGATCCATCAGGGCAGTCTCGGACTTCGCGACGCGGTCAGCAAGTTCGTCGACGGTTATCGACGACCCCAGTGCGGATGAACTGCAGCGCTTCCGCAAACGAGGCTTCTGCCGTGTCGACGAGCTGGTGCGTGTAGTCGTCACCCGCGGCGCAATCGACCGGGATGCCATCGAAGAAATCGCCTTCAAGGTTGGCGTTCTTGGTCGAGAAGGCGACTGGGTATGCATTCTTAGACACAGCTCCGCCCTCTGACTTACAGCCATGCCAAAAAAGGCGTACGGAAACGCTTCGCCTTCCACGACACAGGGGCAGCCCGTTCAAGAAGAACATTCGGCAATCGCGAACGACTCTTCTCGTCCAGGGCAGGCTGCAAGCCTATCTGCCGGACACCAAGGCGCGGGATCCGCTAACCCTCAGACCATCGGCGTCTGGTTCGGGTTGCACGGATTTTTGGGGTCCGGCAGTCGATTTGGAGTGCGCGAATTGTATCGCGGAGGCAACGGAGTTGGGACGCCCCAAAAGAGGGATAACACCGTGCATTTTCCTTAAGAAAATCCCGGAAAATGCCAAAGGCGTGGTTTGCCGTTTGAGGGCCCCAGCCGGTTTATCAACGGACGACTCCGTAGACAACAGGGGGGCTCAAAGCTAGCTCAGCAATAACGGCGGGCGAGGTGCAGGTCCAAGCACGTCCGTCCTAGCCACAAAAGGCCCGCTTAGGCGATATCGGACGGCGCCAGGTGCTCGTCGGCTGGAATGTCGCGGGCGGCCTTTTTGCCGAGGAGCGATTCGTATTGCTCGGCCAGGATCGCGCCCGTGCCCGGACGCTTCACCCACAAGTTCGCCGGGGTGAACGCCTCGCCGGCTTTCACCGGCGCGATGGTGACGACGGTTGCGAACGCGAAGTCGATCGTCACTTGCTCTTCCTTCGCTGGACCCTTCGTCCCGCCAAGCTCGCTATGCAGCTTCGCACTCGACTCGATCAGCTCGCGACACGCCTTCTCGTCCATCGAACAGACGATGTCGGGCCCCTGCCGGAACATGTGATCGGTGAAGTGCCGCTCGAGGATCGACGCGCCAAGCGCCACCGCGCCAAGGCACGCGATGTTGTCGGTCGTGTGGTCCGACAATCCGACGACCGCATTTGGAAACGCGTTCTTCAGCTCCACCATCGCGCCGAGTCGCACCAGGTGCGGCGGCGTGGGATACAGATTCGTGGTGTGCATCAACGCGTACGGCACGTTCGCCGCCTCGAAAATATCGACGGCCTTGCGCACGCTCTCGATCGTGTTCATCCCCGTACTGAGAATGATCGGCTTGCCAAACGACGCAATGTGTTTCAGTAGCGGATAGTTGTTGCACTCGCCGGAACCGATCTTGTACGCCGGCACGTCCATGCCGCGCAGGCGATCCGCTGCGGCCCTGGAAAACGGCGTCGAGATGAAGATCATCCCGTTCGCTTCGACGTATCGCTGCAATTCGCGCTCGTCGGCTTCCGACAGCGCGCAGCGCGCCATGATCTCGTAGATCGACACGGTGGCGTTGCCCGGCACCACCTTCTTCGCCGCGCCGCTCATCTCGTCTTCGACGATGTGCGTTTGATGCTTGACGACTTCGACGCCCGCGCGCGCCGCTGCGTCAACCATCTCCTTCGCCACGGCGAGGCTGCCCTCGTGGTTGATACCAATCTCGGCGATGACCAGGGGCTTGTGAGCGGCACCGATCTTTCGGCCTGCGATCGTGAGTTCTGGTGTCATACGTCAGTCCGGCTCAAGCCGGACGCCGCGGGAGTCAGAAGAAAGAATCTCTCGATCAAATCTTTCAGCTCAGGAATCGACTTCGTGGTGTTCACGCCAATTCGAAACTGCGCGCCGCCTTCGAAGCCCTTGGTGTACCAGCTGCAGAGCGCGCGAATCTTGTTTATGACCCACCGCTCGCGGCCGACGGCAACGCCGTTCGCCTGTTCGCCTGTTCGCCCGTTGGCCTTGTGCCGAAAGCCCTCGGCTTCATCTGCGCTCTCGGTGAGCAACAGATTCATGTAATCCAACAAGAACTGGCCGCGCTCTTCGTGCGAGATGACGCGAGCCTGACGGCCCTCCATCAGATCGCGTGCCTGCGTGAGGATCCATGGATTCCTCAGCACTCCGCGACCAACGTAGACGCCGCTGACGCCCGACTTCATCCTCGTGACGATGTCTTCGGGCTCGACGCAGTCTCCGGATCCAAACACCGGAATCGAAACGGTCTTCGCAATCTCGGAAACGAAATCCCAGTCAGCAACGCCGCTGTAGCTCTGCTTTGCGGTCCGGCCGTGAATAGCGATCGCCTTCGCGCCTGCGTCCTCGACGCGCCTGGCGAGCTCGCCGGCGTTCATTTCGCCTTCGTCCCATCCCTTGCGCATCTTCACGGTGACGGGAATCTTCACCGCCTTCGACATCGCCGAAATGATCTCGGCGGCGTGCGCCGGTTCGCGCATCAGGCTGCAGCCGGCGTTGTGCTTGGCGATCTTCGGCACCGGACAGCCCATGTTGACGTCGACAATGTTGGCGCCCATCTGTTCGACGACGCGCGCGGCTTCGGCCATCTTGGCCGGCTCGCCGCCGAAGATCTGGATGGAGACTGGACGTTCTTCTTCGGTGTACTCGGCGTACTCGAGCGTACGGTCAATGCCGCGCACCAGGCCTTCGCTGCTGACCATCTCAGACACGACGAGCCCGCAGCCGCCCTGGCGTTTGACCAGGCGGCGAAACGCTGTGTCGGTCATGCCCGCCATGGGCGAGACGACGAAGGGCGAGGCGAGTTCGATGGATCCGATCTTCATAAGGGACTCAGAAGTAGCCAGTATCCAGTAGCCGGTAGCCAGAAGAACACTTGTCTTTCTGGATACTGGCTACTGGCATCTGGTTACTAATAGGGCTTCACGTCGGCAGCATCTACTTCCACCGACACCGCTTGTCCAATCAAATCTACTGACAACACGAGGCGCGCAGCGGCGCCCTTCTTCTGTATCAAACGGCCAGCGACGCCCTTCAGCGGACCTGAGGTGACCTTCACCATGTCGCCTTCCTTGATGAGCGGCACCGGATCGTAGGCCAACTCGCTTTCCACCAGCAGGCGAATGCTGTCGATCTCCTCATCGGGAATCGGCGACAGGATGCCGTTGTTGCTGATGATCTGCACGACGCCGTCGACCTTCAACACGCCAATGCGGTCATCCGGCACAAATCGCGCGAACACGTAGCCGGGAAACAGCGGCCAGTCGATCTTCTTCTTGCGATCCTTCCAGCGGCTCCACTTGCCGATGGTCGGGAGAAAGACGTCGACGTTGGACTTCTTCGCCAACTGGTCGCGAACGATCTTTTCGTGACGCGAGCGTGTCCAGATGGCAAACCAGTGAGGATCCATGGCGACAGGCGAACCCGGGGGTTCGCGAAATACTACTGCGGCTGCTGCGGCAACTTCGCGAGCTCGGCTTCTTCCTGCTTCAATCCCACTTCGTACGCCTTCTTGATCTCGTCGTTCTTCCAGTCGATGATCGCGTCGCTACGCAGGCGCGTAATGAACTTCTGGTACTCGCCACCGCGCTTGTCGTTGGCAATCTTGTCGGCGATCTCGTTGCGCGCCTCGTCGAACGGCTTCGTCGTGGTTTCCTGCAGGTTCTCGATCTTGATGATCTGGTAGCCGCGTGACGTGCGCAGCACCGGCGTCACGCCACCGGTCTTGAGACCGGCGATGGCCTTCTGCAGTTCCTCTGAAAGATCGGTCTTCTGCAACGGACCCACGAGGCCGCCGTTGGCCTTCGAGCCGGAATCCGAGTAGTCCGCCGCCAGCCGCGGGAACGGCTCGCCGGCGATGATCTTCGCGCGGACTTCCTCGGCTTTGGCCTTCGCGGCGTCATCCTGGCCGACGTTCACGCCCGCCGCTGTTGTCGGCACGTTGATCGTGATCTCACGCAGCGTCACGCTCGGCGTGGTACCGAATTCGTCCTTGTGCGCCTCGTAGTACGCCTTGAGTTCCGTGTCGGTGACCTGCAGCTTCTGCATGATCTCCGACTGCTGCACCTGCTGCACCAGCATCGTCTTTTCGAGCTGGCGGCGGAGGTCGGCCATCGTCATGCCTTCCTGCTTGAGGGCCGCCTGCAGCTGCTCATCGGTCTCGATCTTGTTTTCCTTCTTGATGTTCTCGAGGATGCTGTTGAAGCGGTCGGGGCTCATCGTGTAGCCGAGCTCCTTGCCGCGCTGCACCATCAACAGTTCGTCAACCGCGTCGAGGATGACCGACGGCGTCACCTCATTCAGCGCCTGCTGCAACTCGGCGTCGTTGTTCGGACGGAGGTTAGGATTGCGCTGACGCAGCGCCGCGATCTGGCGCGCTTCGAAATCGGTCTTCGTGATGATCTCGCCATTCACCTTCACGAGCACCTGCTCGAGAATGATGGTGCCCTGGGCCGCCGCGTTCGAGGCCGCCAGGACCAACATCATCAACCCAACCACGGCCGAAAATCTGTGCTTCATCGGAATCTCTAATTATCAGGCCAACGGGCCATCGGACCAACAGGCCATCAGGGTTCAAGGCTTTCGAGTAAATCTGTGACCTTTACTAGGACTCCGTCGGGGGCCCGTGGGTCTTCCGGTGCCTTTTTGAGAATTTCGGCTTTTGTGAAGCCAGCCGTTACCTCTCCCGTGGTCGCTCGTGCGGTCCACCAGGATGGCTTTCGCTGAACTTTCGGTATTCGTGACCCCGCCTTGGGCTTGCGGCTTTCGGCCAGGATCTGGAGCTGGGACCTGGCTTCGGGCTCGCGGTACTTCAAGTCCAGCTTCAACGAGCTTGGCGGCAGCAGTTGCAGGTCGCCCCGGTCCTGCACGAGTGCAATCACCTGCGTCAGCTCGACCTTCGTCTTCTGGCGGAACTTGATCACGACCGTTGAGTCGGCACGGTCGATCGTTTCCACGCCAAGTCCGTCGGCAAGCACGCGAATGCGCGCGAAGTCCGCAAGGTTCAACACCGGCACGGGCGGCGGACCGTAGCGATCACGCACCTCGTCCACGATGCGCCCGATCTCTTCCTCGCTGCGCGCCCCGGCCATGCGCCGATAGATCATCAGGCGCTGATTCATGTCTGGCACGTAGGCGTCGTCAAGCCGGAAGTCCACCTTCAGGTTGACCGTGGCCCTGATGTCGTCTTCGAGGTCCTCGCCCTTCAGCTCCTTGATCGTCTCTTCAAGCAGCTTCATGTACATCTCGAAGCCGACCGCATCAATGGTGCCGCTCTGTTCACCGCCCAGCAAGTTGCCGGCGCCGCGGATCTCCAGGTCGAGTGCGGCGACGCGGAATCCGCTGCCGAGGTCGCTGAACTCCTTCATGGCCGTCAACCGCTTGCGGGCAATCGGCGACAGCGCTTCTTCGGGCGGGATCAACAGGTAGGCGTAGGCCGCGCGGTCGCTTCGACCGACGCGACCACGCAACTGATAGAGCTGCGCCAGGCCGTAGCGATCCGCCCGGTTGATGATGATCGTGTTCGCGTTCGGGATATCGAGGCCGTTCTCCACAATCGTCGTCGCCAACAGGATGTCGGCCTTGTGCGTCATGAAGTCGAGCATCGCGCGCTCGAGCGCATCCTCCGCCATCTGGCCGTGGCCGATCACAATGCGCGCGTCAGGCACCAACCGCTGCAGCAAATTGCCCATCGAGTAGATCGACTCGACGCGGTTGTGGACGAAGAAGACCTGGCCGCCGCGATCCATCTCGGCACGAATGGCGCGCACCAGCACGGTGGAGTCGAATTTGACGACGTTGGTTTGAATCGCAAGACGATCCTTCGGCGGCGTCTCGATCACCGACATGTCGCGAATGCCGACCAGTGACATGTTCAAGGTTCGCGGGATCGGGGTCGCCGTCATCGTCAGGACGTCGACCTTCTTGCGCATCTGCTTGATGCGTTCCTTGTGCGCGACACCGAATCGCTGTTCCTCGTCGACGACCAGCAGGCCGAGATCCTTGAAGGTGACGTCTTTCGACAGGAGGCGATGCGTGCCGACGATCACGTCGAGTCGGCCGGCGGACAACGCCTCTAGCGTTTCCTTGATCTCCTGCTTCGTTCGGAAGCGGCTGACCATGTCGATCTTGGCCGGGAACGCGGCAAAGCGCTCGGTGAGCGTCTTCAGGTGCTGCGCCGCCAGCACCGTCGTCGGCGCAAGGAAGGCGACCTGCTTGCCCTCCATCACCGCCTTGAAGGCGGCGCGCATCGACACTTCCGTCTTCCCGTAGCCAACGTCGCCGCAGAGCAGGCGATCCATCGGCGTCGACGATTCCATGTCGCGCTTGATGTCGGCAATCGCGGTCGCCTGGTCCACGGTCAGGTTGTATTCGAAAGCGTCCTCGAACTCTTCCTGCCAGTGCGTGTCGGCGCTGAAGGCGTAGCCCGGCACAGCCTTGCGCGCAGCGTAGAGCTTGAGCAGCTCCTCCGCCATGTCGCGCATCGCCTTCTTGACCTTGGACTTGGCCTTTTCCCAGGTCGTGCCGCCAAGACGGTCCAGCGGCGGATTCGCGCCACCGGTGTATTTCTGGATGAGGTCGAGCCGCTCGACCGGCACGAACAACTTCGCATCGCCGTGATAGCGGAGCTCCAGAAACTCCTGGACGACGTCGCCGCCGGCGACAGAGATCTGCTTCAGGCCAACGAACTGGCCGATGCCGTGATCGACATGAACGATCAGGTCGTTGACCTTGAGGTCGCGAAGGTCGGACAGGAAAGCCGCCGACGCGGACCGTTTCTTGCCGGCGCCAGTCTTCCGACGTTCCTCGTCGAATACGTCCGCTTCGGCGTAGATCAGCAGCGAGCCCGATTCGTGCCGAAGTCGAAATCCCTTCGACAGCCAACCTTCCGCAACCAACGCGGCGCCGCGCACCACATCGCCAGTGTCGGACGCCTTCAGCGCACGAATGTCGTAGTCGTTCAGCAGCTCGGCTGTGCGATCGGCGCGGCCACCGGAGCTTGCGACAAACACGACGTGATCGCCGTTCTCCTGCGCGGCCTTGATGTCCGCAACCCAGTCGGGAATGCGACCGTGAAACACCGCCGTCGGCTGAACTGACAGCGTAAGCGCACCCTGATCGCCGGGTCCGGGTCCCTGATCTCCAAGCGCCAGCTCCTCGAGTACGACCGCGTCGGTGAGTGCGTGCGCGACTTCGTCCTCCGTCATCAGGAGGCTCATCGGATCTGGCGGATCAACGCCCCTCGATCGCTCCACCGCGTCGGAGTAGGACGTTGCGATCTGCTCCCACGCCGCCTTCACGTGGTTATCCACATCGGTTGGCTCGGACAGCCACACCTGGGCGTCCTTGGTACGCAGGAATTGAAACAGGTTCGATGAGAGCGATGTCTGTCCCTGTGACAATTCGCGGACGGGAATCAGGCCGAAGCGGTCGAGTGTTTCAACCGAGCGCTGCGTTCCCGGATCGAAGCGGCGGATGGATTCAACGGTGTCGCCGATAAACTCGATGCGGATCGGGAGTTCTTCGCCCGCAGGAAAGACGTCGAAAATGCCGCCGCGGCGGCCGAACTCGCCGTGGGCATCCACGGGGTCGGCCGGTTCATACCCGCCGAGCACGAGCGTGTTTGCGAGTTCATGTGGGTCGATGTCGATGCCTGGCTTGATCTCGCAGGACGACAACAGGATCGATGCCGGTTCAGGCAGCTTCGTCAGGAGCGCCGCTGCGGATGCCACGACGACACGCGCGGTCTTCGTGGTCAGGGCGTGGAGCACCCTCGCGCGAGCGGAAGCCACCTTGAAGTGCGGCTGGAATCCTCGGTAGGGATCGACCTGCGTCGATGGAAATGGCAGCACCTGCCGCTCGACGACGGTTGCCGCTGATCCCTCGAGCACCGACAGGAAGAAGGAGATGTCGCCGACCGTGTTCTCGATCTCGGCGTCGGTGGGCAGCACCAGGAGAATTGTCTGGTCGCCAAGTCGCTTGGCGGCTGCCGCCACGGCCAGCGCCCGTACAGGGGACGTCGCACCGCTGAGGCGTTTGAGGGGGGATTGCAGCCCCGTTTCCCGAAGAACGCCCGTCAGCAGCGACCGTAACGCGAGTGACGGAGCGCTAGCCATCCTTACTGCAAGGCTCGTAACAACGAGCCGAGCTTTTTATTGTCTCACAGTGGTCCGCCTGAAGGTGGACACCGCAGGGTTCCTAACCGTTGCTTTCGGAGTCCGGCTTTTGCCGGACCTTTTCGATGATGCTCGTTGTCGAGTATCCCTCGGCGAGGGGGATGCGTACGACCTTGCCACCCTTCGCCTCGACCACATCGCGCCCGATGATCGCGTCCGCGGCCCAGTCGGCACCCTTCACGAGAATATCCGGCTGGATCTTGGTGATGATCGAGTGGGGATCGGCTTCGTCGAAGATCACGACCTCATCCACGCAGCGAAGCGCGCGCAGGACTTCTGCACGTTCGTGCTCTGGGTTGATGGGGCGGTCGGGCGCCTTGCCAAGTTCTCGCACCGAGCGGTCGGAGTTGATGCCGACGATCAGCTTGTCGCCCAACGCGCGTGCGGCCTGCAAATAGCGCACGTGGCCAGGATGCAGAATGTCGAAAACGCCATTCGTGAAGACGACGGTCTGTTGGCGGCTATCCGGCATCTGGCTACTGGCTACTGGCTACTGATTTTGATCCCGCCGCTGAACGACCAGGAGTGATCCGGGCGGTAGATCCCGACGTCCCGGATCCGTGACTTCACACGAAACGTGTAGAGCAGGCGATGGTAGTCGTAGGGATAGCCATCGGCCTTGTGCGCGGCCAGATCCAGGCGGTAGGTGCCCTCAACCAAATCGAGTTTGTCGATCGTGAAGGTGACGCTACCGACGCCGTTGATCTCCGTCGGCCGGAACTCTTCGAGGTTGGTGTTCGTGCCGTAGACGCAGACGTTGTCGGCGTTGAACAGGCCAAGGCCGAACACGAAGTCGGTGATCGTGTCCTTCGACGTCACATCCATGCGGACTTGGATGGAGTCGCCGCTCTGAAACACGTGACCGGCTTCGCCGTCGGGACCGCTGATCGTAACGTTGGTGATCTCGATCTCGCGGGTGCCCCAACGTCCTTCGTCGGATTTGAACCCGTCCTTTGGACCCTCGGGTTCGGCAGGCGCCGGACCCTCGCCGCTTTCGGCGGGCGACTCTCCGCTCTCGGCTTTCGGCTCAACACCCTCAACCGGGTCCGGCGTCGAGACCGCTTTCGCCGCAGCCGCAACTCTCGCGGCTTCGGCCTTCGCCAGTTCGTTCTCTTCCGAGTCCTCAACGTTGATGATATAGGCGGCGACAATGCGCTTGGGATCGCCTTCGCCCTTGCTGACGCCGTGATCGAGCCAGTGCGCCGTGTCGCAGAACTTCTCGACCAGGTCGAGGGAGTGCGTCACCAGCAGGATCGACTTGTTGCGCCGGCGGAACTCGGCAAACTTGTCCAGGCACTTGTGGGTAAAGCCCTGGTCGCCGACCGCCAGCACCTCGTCGACGAGCAACACTTCCGGGTCAACGTGCACCGCCACGGCAAAGCCAAGACGCATGTACATGCCGGATGAATACGTCTTGACCGGCGCGTCAATGAAGTCCTGCATCTCCGCGAACTCGACAATCTCGTCGAACCGGTACTGGATCTCTTTCTTGGTGAGCCCCAGCATGACGCCATTGATGAAGATGTTCTCGCGGCCAGAGATCTCCGGGTGGAAGCCGGCACCCAGCTCAATCAGGGCCGAGATGCGCCCGTCGACGGTCACGGTTCCCGTGGTCGGCCTGGTGATGCCGGCAACGCACTTCAGCAGCGTGCTCTTGCCGGATCCGTTGCGGCCGATGACACCGTAGGTGCAGCCTTTCGGCACGGAGAGAGAGACACCGCGCAGCGCCTGGAATGTTTCGTCAGGCTTGAGATCGCCGATCAGCGTGCCGCTGAGGATCGCCGACTTCAGCGTCGCAAACTGTTTCTTCTGCTGGTAGCGGCGATAGACCTTGGAGACGTTGACGACGGCAATTGCGGGAGTCACCTAGACCTCCTCCGCAAACGAATCACGCAGCCGATCGAACACGAAATAGCCGAACAGGAACACGGCTATCGACCCGAAGCCGAGCGCGACCAGCCACTTCCAATGCCCATGCGGTCCAGGGAAGAACAGCACTTCCTGATAGGAGATCATCAGGTGCGTCATCGGGTTGAAGTTCAGCCACTGACGCATGTTGGCCGGCGCCTGGAGCATCGGATAGATGATCGGCGTGGCAAAAAACCACAACTGCACCATGTTGCCGAGGAGATCTTTCAGGTCGCGGAAGTGCACCGTCAGCGCCGAAAGAAGCAGCGCCAGGCCGATCGTGAAGGTCAGCTGCACGAGCACGATCACCGGGAACCACAGCAACTCGAGCGGATCGACCGGGCGCTGATAGTAGATCAGGAATCCGACCAGCACCGGCAGGCCGAAGAAGAAGTGCACCATGTTTGCCATCACGGTGACGATCGGCAGCACTTCGGCTGGAAACAGCACCTTCTTGATCAGGTTCCCGCCGGCGATCAGCGTATTCGACGATTCGAGCACCGACGAGGAGAACCACGTCCACGGCAGGATGCCGCAGAACATGAACAGCGCGTACGGCTCCATCTCCTTGTCGTGCGCGCCGACCAGGACCTGGGTGAAGACGAACGAGTAGATGAGAAGAAGGAGGAGCGGGTTGAAGAACGACCAGAAAAAACCGAGTACCGAGCCGCGGTAGCGGGCTTTCAGATCGCGGACGACGAGCGTCTGGATCAGCCCGCGATATCTGAAGAGCGCTGCGAGATTCTTAAACACCTCTCCGGCTTTCCGCCTGGAGCTGCTGCAGCGTGCGCAGCATTGCCAGTCGAGCGCGCTCGAAGTCGATGTCGTGCGGCACCGCGCCGAGCACTTCTTCCGCTCGCTTCATGCCGGCTTCGGCGCGTTCCTGGTCGAGATCCTCTGCGCGTTCGGCCACCTGCGCGAGCACCGACACCGAGGTCGGCAGCACTTCCACAAAACCGACCGACACCATCAGGAATCGCTTCTCGCTGCCTTGCCGGTACCACATCGCGCCGGTGCGGAGCGAGGTGAAGAACGGCGTGTGGCCGGGCAGGACGCCGAAGTCACCTTCGACACCTGGCAATGAGACCTCGTCCACCTCTTGCGAGATGGACTGATCCGGCGAGACGATGTTGAGTGTCAGCTTGGTCGGTAGAGCCATGTTCGTCCTTAGTATCCAGTAGCCAGTAGCCGGTAGCCAGAAGAACGCTTGTCTTCCTGGCTACTGGCATCGGGCATCTGGCTACTGCAGCGTCTTCGCCTTTTCGAGCGCTTCTTCGATGGAGCCGACGAGGTAGAACGCCTGCTCCGGCACCGCGTCGTGCTTGCCTTCGACGATTTCCTTGAAGCCCTTGATGGTGTCGGCAATCGGCACGTACTTGCCTGCGAGACCCGTGAACTGCGCGGCGACGAAGAACGGCTGCGACAGGAACTTCTGGATCTTGCGGGCGCGCGCCACCGAACGCTTGTCTTCTTCCGACAGTTCGTCGATACCGAGAATCGCGATGATGTCCTGGAGGTCCTTGTAGCGCTGCAGGATCTGCTTCACGGCGCGGGCGACTTCGTAGTGCTCGGTGCCGATCACGCGCGGATCGAGAATGCGCGACGACGAGGCCAGCGGGTCGACGGCGGGATAGATGCCGAGTTCCGCAATCTGGCGCGACAGGTTCGTGGTCGCATCCAGGTGCGCGAACGTCGTCGCCGGCGCCGGGTCGGTGTAGTCGTCGGCGGGCACGTAGATCGCCTGCACAGAGGTGATGGAACCCTTCTTCGTGGACGTGATGCGTTCCTGCATCGCGCCCATTTCCGACAGCAGGGTCGGCTGGTAACCGACGGCCGACGGCATGCGGCCGAGGAGCGCCGACACTTCAGAACCCGCCTGCGTGAAGCGGAAGACGTTGTCGATGAACAGGAGCACGTCCTTGTTCTCGGCGTCGCGGAAGTACTCGGCCACGGTCAGGGCCGAGAGGCCGACGCGCAGACGCGCACCTGGCGGCTCGGTCATCTGTCCGTAGACCAGTGCGGCGCGGCTCTTCGACATGTCCTTCATGTCGATCACGCCCGACTCCTGGAATTCGAGCCACAAGTCGTTGCCTTCGCGGGTGCGTTCGCCGACGCCCGCGAACACCGACACACCGCCGTGCTTCATGGCGATGTTGTTGATCAACTCCATGATGATGACGGTCTTGCCGACGCCGGCGCCGCCGAACAGGCCGATCTTGCCGCCCTGGAGGTACGGCTCGAGCAAGTCGATGACCTTGATGCCGGTCTCGAACATCTTCATCTCGGTCGACTGCTGTTCCAGTGTCGGGGCCGGGCGATGGATCGGCCACGACTCCTTCGACTTGACCGGCTGGTCCGGGAAGTCGACCGGCTCGCCGAGCACGTTCAGCACGCGGCCGAGAGTCTCGGGACCAACCGGCACCGAGATCGCTGCGCCGGTGTCGTGCACGTCCATGCCGCGCTGCAAGCCGTCGGTCGGCTTCATCGCGACGGTGCGGACGCGACCTTCGCCAAGGTGCTGTTCGACCTCGGTGACGATGTCGACCTTCTCACCCGTCTGCAGCGTGCCCTGGATGCGCAGCGCGTTGTAGACCGCCGGGAGATAACCGCCCTCGAACTCGACGTCGATGACGGGCCCGATGACCTGAATAACCTTGCCGACCTTGTTAGCAGTTGCTGTCGCCATAATTAAGTAGCCTGTGCTCCCGAAACGACCTCGATAATTTCCCTGGTAATCGCGGCCTGACGGACCTTGTTCATGTAAAGCGTCAACCGGTCGACCATTTCCTTCGCGTTGCGCGTCGCGCTATCCATGGACTGCATGCGCGCGGCGTGTTCGGCCGCCGACGACTCCAGCAGGGCGCGATTGACCTGCACCGCAACGTGCAGCGGCAGCAGGGTGGTCAGCAGCTCTTCGGGATCCGGCTCGAACAGGTAGTCCATCGGCGCTTCCGCCGACGCACCGGTATTCGTCCCTTCGGCCTCGTTCAGCTTCGGAATCGGCAGCAGCTTTTCGATCACCACGCGCTGCGAGATCACCGAGCGGAACTCGTTGTAGACGAGATACACCGAGCTGATGTCCGGACCGAGGAATTCGTTGATCGCGGTCTGCGCAATCGCCTGCGCGTGTGACCACTTGACGTTCTGGAAGAGGCCGACCTCTTCGTACTTGACGTCGAAGCCGCGGCGCATGAGGAAGTCGCGGCCCTTGCGGCCGACGAGCGCCAGCGCCACTTCGGCGCCGTCCTTGCTCTTCGGATGCTCGAGCGTGAACTGCAACGCCGACTTGACGATGTTGGTGTTGAAGCTGCCGCACAGGCCGCGATCCGCAGAGATCACGATCAGCAGCGTGCGACCCGATTCGGGATCGTCGTTCAACAGCGGGTGCTTCGACGCATCGACGCGCGTCGCGAGGTTGTTGAACACCCGCAACATTTCCTTCGCGTAGGGGCGGCTCTTGAGGATGCGCTCCTGCGCGCGGCGCAGCTTCGATGACGAGACCATCTTCATGGCCTTCGTAATCTGCTGCGTCGACTTGACCGCTCTGACGCGGCGCCGGATGTCAATAAGCGATGGCATTGCTTACGCCTTCGCCAATCCCTTCATCGCCATGAAGTGCTCGACGAATTCCTTGAGGGCGGCTTCGAGATTGCCCTTGATGGTGTCGTCGATCGTCTTCTTTTCCTTGATGGCCGCCAGCACGTTGCCGAAGCGGGTCGACATGAACTTGACCAGTTCGGTTTCCGCCGCGCGCACGTCCGGCACCGGGATGGTGTCGAAGAAGCCGTTGACGCCGGCGTAGAGCACGGCGACCTGCTGTTCGACCGACAGCGGAGAGTACTGCGGCTGCTTCAGCAATTCGACGAGGCGCGCGCCGCGATTCAACTGCTGCTGCGTCGCCTTGTCGAGGTCGCTCGAACCGAACTGCGCGAATGCCGCCAGCTCGCGGTACTGCGCAAGCGACAGGCGCAGAGTGCCGGCCACCTGGCGCATCGCCTTGATCTGCGCGGAGCCGCCAACGCGTGACACGGAGTTGCCGACGTTGATCGCCGGGCGGACGCCCTGGTTGAAGAGGTCCGCTTCGAGGAAGATCTGGCCGTCGGTAATCGAGATGACGTTGGTCGGGATGTAGGCCGACAAGTCGCCCGCCTGCGTTTCAATGATCGGCAGCGAGGTCAGCGAACCGCCGCCCAGCTTGTCGTTCATCTTCGCCGCGCGCTCCAGCAAACGTGAGTGCAGATAGAAGACGTCGCCGGGGTACGCCTCGCGGCCTGGCGGACGGCGGAGCAGCAGCGAAATTTCGCGGTACGACTGCGCGTGCTTCGACAGGTCGTCGTAAATCAACAGCGCGTGACGGCCCGAATCGCGGAAGTACTCGCCCATCGCGGTTGCCGAGTACGGGCTGATGTAGAGCATCGGCGCCGGGTGGGATGCGGTCGCGGCGACCACGATCGTGTAGCGCATCGCGTCGGCTTCTTCGAGCGTGCGCACGACCTGCGCGACGGTCGACTGCTTCTGACCGATCGCGTTGTAAATGCAGATGACGCCGGTGTCCTTCTGGTTGAGGATTGTGTCGATCGCCACCGCGGTCTTGCCGGTCTGGCGGTCGCCGATGATCAACTCGCGCTGGCCGCGGCCGATCGGCACCATGCCGTCGATCGACTTCAGGCCGGTCTGCATCGGTTCACGAACCGGCTGGCGGTCGACGACGCCCGGCGCGATCCTTTCAATCGGCGCGCTGTCCTTCGTCAAAATCGGACCCTTGCCGTCGATCGGCTGGCCGAGCGCGTTGACGACGCGACCAAGCATCGCTTCGCCGACCGGCACGGAAATGATGCGGCCGGTGCGCTTGACCGGATCGCCTTCACTGATGGCGGTGTAGTCGCCGAGCAACACGGCGCCGACGCTGTCCTCTTCGAGGTTCAGCGCGATGCCGAACACGCCGTGCGGGAACTCGAGCATCTCGCCCGCCATGGCGCGCTGGCAGCCGTGGACGCGCGCAATGCCGTCACCGAGGCTGACGACGGTGCCAACTTCAGCGACGTCAACCGCCACCGCGAAGCTACCGATCTGCTCGCGGATAATCTTGGAAATCTCGTCGGCCTTAATGCTCATGTGCTTTTCCTGTTTGCCCGTCGGCCTGTCGGCCTGCCGGCCTACTGCTTGACCAACTCTTGGCGCATCTGCGCCAGTTGCGTTTTCACGCTTCCGTCGTACACCGTGCTACCGATTCGAGCCACCACGCCGCCCAGCAACTCGGGGTCGACACTGGCGGTGATTTCGACTTTCTTGCCCGTCACCTTCGAGAGGCTCTCTTCAAGCGCCTTCGTCTTCTCCGGTGAGAGTGGCGCCGCGCTCGTCACCTCGGCACGGACGATGTTCTGGTGCGCAAGCAGACGTTCGCGATAGGACTCCGCCAGACCCGGCAGCAGGTTCAGTCTGCCGCCCTTGGCCAGCAACACCAGCGTCTTGGTCACGTGGGTCGACAGCGCCATGGCTGTCGCGACCGACTCCATCAGCGCCTGGCGCTGCGCGTCGGTCGTCGATGAGAAACCTGCCGCGCGCTCCAACTCGGGGCTGCCCTGCATCATCAGGACGACGGCGGCGAGGTCCTCGGCGATCTTGGCAAGATCGGCCTTCTCCTCGAGCGCGACGTCGAACAGCGCCTTGGCGTAACGATTGGCCGACGTGCGTAGCGACATTTAGCTTTCCTTCACCTGCGTGAGGTAGCGATCAACGAGACGATCCTGGTCCGCCGGCGTGGCTTCCTTCTTGATGCGCTCGGTCGCAAGCTGCACCGAGAGCGTGGCGGCGTGTTCGAGGATGTCCTTCTTCGCGAGGCGCACCTGTAGTTCGATTTCGCGGCGCGTCTGTTCGAGCAGGCGATCGCGATCCGCGGCGGCTTGCGTGGCGATGCGCTGTTCCTCGGCCGTGATCTCTTCGGCACCTCGGGTGCGAAGCGCGGCCAGTTCGCCTGGCAGTGACTGCAATTTCTGTTCGATGGTGGCGAGCTGGGTGGTGGCGTTCTTCTTCAGCTCGGCAGCTTCAACCAGGTCCTTGCGGATCGTGGCGCTGCGCGTCGCGAGGTAGTCCTGGAAGGGCTTCTTCAGAAAGCGATTCAGCACCCAGAGAAACACGATGAAGTTGGCGACCGGCCAGCCCATCGCGAGAATCATGCCGCCGATGCTTTGATCGTGCCCGCCTTCAGCTGCGTGCTCCTGCGCAAACATCACCGGGGCGTACGACAGCAAAACGGCTGCGAACAAAGCAGTTCGGACTTTGTTCTTTAATTCACAAGCGGCGCGAAGCGTCGTCTGCATTTCGAAATCCCTATGCACCGTTGTTACTTAGGAGGCCCGGCCGAGCACGCGCGTCACGATCGCGCCCGCCAGGTTTGCGGCGTCGCCATCCAGCGCGGCGCGCGCAGCGTTTGATTCCTGCTTCACGCGAGCGGTTGCCTCCGACAATTCCTTGTCGACGGTCGCGCGCGTGGACGCGAGGATTTCGGCGCGCTTGTCGAGCGCCGTCTTGCGCATATCGTCCATCTGTCGATAGACCTCGGTACGCGCAGCGTTGAGTTTGTGATCGTATTCAGCAGCGGCCGCGGTCGCCTTGTGCGCCGCGGAATCGGCGAGTTCCTTGGCGCTGCGAACAGCGGTGGTGCGCTCGTCGATGACACGCAGGATCGGCTGGAAGACCAGCGAGTTGAGCAGGTAAGTGCACAACAGCAGGAAGCCGACGACCCAAAGTGCAGTTATGTCTGGCGTTAACAAACGTTTAATCGTATCACGGCCGCAGAAGTAGCCGCAGGGGGCGCGGAGAGCGCAGGCGCCGGGCGAAGGGGTTTGTTTCTGGTATTTACCCGAAAACCAGACGCTTCTCTCCTGGTGACCTGACCGTTCCAACAAGATAGGGCTGAATTCCTGATTTGGCGAGTTTTTCGGCCAAAATCGACGCGGATTCGGGCGCTACCGAGATCAGGAGTCCGCCAGATGTTTGCGGGTCGTAGGCGAGATCGTGGAATACGGCATCAACCGATCCGCCAAATTCGACGCCCTTCCCAAAATGGTGCCGGTTGGTTTTCAGGCCGCCCGAAAGATTCGACGAGGCAATTTCGCGAACCCCCGGAATGATCGGTAACGCGCGCGTGTCGAATTCGATCGTGACGTTGCTGCCGGCCGCCATTTCCGATCCGTGGCCGGCGAGTCCAAAGCCGGTGATGTCGGTGCAGGCGTGCACGCCCTCGACGCTCAACATGGCTTCCGCTGCCGCCTTGTTCAGCGTCTTCATCTGATCGACGGCGCGCGCGATCAGATCTTCCGACGCCCGGCCAAACTTGATCGCCGTTCCGACAATGCCGGTGCCAAGGGCTTTCGTGAGGATCAGCCGGTCGCCTGGCTTCGCCCCGGTGTTGGCAAGAATCCGTTTCGGATCGATGGTGCCAGTCACCGAGTACCCGAACTTGATCTCCTTGTCCTGAACGGTGTGACCGCCAAGCAACGCCACGCCCGCTTCGCGCAGCTTGTCGAATCCGCCGCGGAAGATCTGCGCGATGTCGTCGGTGTGCAGGCCGTCTTGCGGGAACGCCGCGATCGCGAGCGCCGTTATCGGACGGCCCCCCATCGCGTAGACATCGCTCACCGAGTTGGCGGCGGCGATCTGACCATACAAGTACGGATCGTCGACGATCGGCGTAAAGAAGTCGACCGTCTGCACGAGCGCCGGTCCATCGTCGCCGAGCGCGTACACACCTGCATCGTCCGCAGTCCTGTAGTCGACCAGGATGCGTGGATCCGTTTGAGTTGGTATGCCGCTCAGGACCTGAGCGAGCTCGCCGGCAGCGAGTTTGCTCGCTCAACCGGCGCAGCCGACCATCTCGGTCAGCCGCCGCCTCTGTTGGTCTGTCATCGTGTTCTTGATACCTGCTTCTTGCTTCTTGCTACTTTTTCTCCGTTAGATACTCGTAGAGGCGCTGGAGTTCCGTTTCGTTGTTGAAGGCGATGGCGATCGTGCCGCCCTTGCCTTTGCGCTTGATCTCGACCGGCGTGCCAAGCGACATGCGCAGCCGATCTTCCGCAGCGCGGGTGTGCACGTCCTTCTTGGGCTTCATCGGCTCCGGCCTGGCTTCGCCCGGCTTGGTGCCAATCTCTTTCTTGACGAGCGCTTCGGTTTCGCGAACGGAGAGCCCTCGCGCCACCACATCGCGCGCGAGGCGCTTCTGGTCGACGTCCGAGGGCAGGGCGACGATCGCGCGCGCATGGCCCATCGACAATGCGCCCGAGGCGACGTTGCCACGCACTTCCTCTGGCAGCTTGAGCAGGCGGAGGTAGTTGGCCACCGTCGCGCGGTCCTTGCCGACCTGGACGGCGATGTCGTCCTGCTTTAGTTGAAACTCGTCGACGAGCCGCTGATAAGCGGCAGCCGATTCCATTGGGTTGAGATCTTCGCGCTGGATGTTCTCGATCAGCGCCATCTCGAGGAGCCGCTTCTTTTCCGCGGGCGGTACGTCCTTGACGACGATCGGCACCTTGGCGAGCTGGGCGAGCTGGGCGGCACGCCAGCGGCGTTCACCGGCAATGATCTGGTAGCGCTCGCGGCCGCCGCTAACAGCCGCGTCCATACGGCGCACGACGATCGGTTGAATCACGCCATTGGCCTTGATCGACCGCGAGAGTTCTTCGAGCTTTCCGGCGTCGATCGGTCCACGCGGCTGGTAGTGGTTCGGCTCGAGTTGGTCGACGTCGACCTCGAGCGATGCGCGAGGCGGCGCAGTGAGCGTGTCGGCGGCGTCGGGAATGAGCGCGCTCAATCCCTTGCCAAGTGCTGGTCTCTTTTCCATGACGTATTTCATGTCGGCCTGTTCGCCTGTTCGCCTGCTAGGCGAGCGCGGGCTCGTTTCTTTCGAGAACCTCTCGCGCAAACGCAATGTACGCTTCGGCTCCCCTCGAGCGGGCGTCGTAGGTGACGGCCGGCAATCCGTGGCTCGGCGCCTCGGCGAGGCGGACGTTGCGAGGGATCACGGTGTTGTAGACCTTTTCCTTGAAGAACTCGCGCACGTCTCGCGACACCTGTTGCCCCAGGTTGGTGCGCTCATCGTTCATCGTCAGCAGTACGCCTTCGATGTCGAGCGATGGATTGAGCGACGCGCGCACACGTCGCATCGTCGCGACCAGATCGGCGAGTCCTTCGAGCGCGAAGTACTCGCAGTGCAGCGGGATCAGCACGCGGTCGGCGGCGACGAGGGCGTTCAGCGTGAGCAGGCCAAGCGATGGCGGCGAATCAAGAATGATGAAGTCGTATTCGTCGCGGACCTGCGCGAGCAGCGCCTTCAATCGGCGCTCGCGGTCCTCGACGCTGATCAGTTCGATCTCCGCGCCGGACAAGTCGCGGGTAGCGGGAATGATCGAGAGCCGTTCGGTCGTGGTCTTCAGAATGAAATCGTGGACGTCGACGTTGGCACCCGTCAGGGCTTCGTAGATCGTTCCACCAGGGGCGCGTTGGCCTTTCTGGCCAACGCCGCTCGTGGCGTTCCCCTGCGCATCACAGTCCACGAGCAGGACGTTTTTCCCCTCGAGAGCGAGCGCGGCGGCCAGATTGATCGCCGTGGTGGTTTTTCCCACCCCGCCTTTCTGGTTTGTGACGGCGATAACCTTAGACATATCAACCACTTAATTGGTGATTCTGTTATACAACCTAATCGTATGTTTCCGGTGCGGCGAGGTATCAATCTAGCCTGTTCCACGTGGAACATTCAATGGCTAAACGCGGGTTTTGCTGAGGACGACGAGTTTCGAGTGAAGGGAGTCGACGAGCGGATACGTCGCCATCCAGGCCAAGGGCGGCGGAGGCGAATCCTCGAGATCGTTCTTGCTGGATCCGCGAAACAAGAGGAGCTTCCCGCCTGGCCGCAGGAACGCCTGGAGCGTGTTGAGCGTGCGAGTCTCGACGCGGACGGCTCGAATCGAGACAAGGTCCAGGGCTTCGTGAAGTTCTGCTCTCGGAAGAAGCTCCTCAAACCTCGAGGTTTCAACAAACGCGTCGCGAAGGCCAAGTTCTCTCACGGCCTCCCGGAGGAATACTGCCTTCCGCGTTTTCACCTCCACCATCCGAAGGGAGACATTCGCGCTGGCAAGTTTGAGTGGAATCGCAGGTGATCCGCCACCAGAGCCCGCATCCAGCAAGGACCGAGCGTTCTCTGGCACATAGCGGGCGGCGCTGACAGGCTCGATCAGCAGCCGATCGATCGCCTCATCAGTTCCCTCTGGGCTGAGTCGGAAGGCCGTTAGATTGATCTTGGCATTCCACTTCGTTAGGAGTTGATAGTAGATCTCGAGCTGATCGATCAGCGCGGTCTCAAGCGAGATGCCGGCGGTCTTTGCCCGCCGGATCAGCCGCTCGCGAAATTCCCGGTTCGCCATCTGAGGCGTACTTTAACCACAGCTGTCGCCGAGACACAGAGCATTTTCGGTGAGCGGGTGGCCCGTCCTTGACGAGGCTTCTCAGAACCGGTTCAGGTAGGCTCCGACAACAGCGACTGCGGCAGGCGTGACCCCTGGGATGCGCTGGGCCTGTCCCAGGGTTTCAGGACGGGCCTCTGAAAAGCGCTGCACCATCTCGTTCGAGAGCCCAGGGACCCGTTCGAAGGGGAAATCCTCGGGAATGCGGCGACGCTCAGCGTGCTGCGCGCGCGCAACAGCCTGGTTTTGACGGAGTAAGTAGCCCTCGTACTTGATGGCCGTCTCCACCGAAGCGATGTCCAGCATCCGATCCTGAGGAGATGTCCGAATCGAGACGTCGCCCTTGGCCTCGAGGCTTTCGAGGGTAATTTCTGGCCGCTTCAACGCCTGGGAGGCTGGAATTCTGGCGCCGCCTTCAACACGCACCCAACTGCGGTTCAGGGTGTCGAGATTGTGGTCAAACCGCAGCTTTCGAGCCTGGAATCGCTCCCAGCGCTCATCATCGACCAGCCCGGCTTCCCGACCCTTCGGAGTCAACCTCAAGTCGGCGTTATCCGTGCGAAGCAACAGCCGGAACTCGGCCCTGGAGGTGAACATGCGATAGGGCTCGAGGCAGCCCTTGGTAACCAGATCGTCGACCATGATGCCCAGATACGCTTCATCGCGACGGAACGAGAGCGGCTCACGGCCTTGCACCGCTAATGCGGCATTCAGGCCTGCCACGAGCCCCTGACCAGCGGCCTCTTCGTAACCTGACGTCCCGTTGAGCTGACCGGCAAAGAAGAGACCCGGGACGCGGCGTGTTTCGAGGGTTGATCGCAACTCAGTCGGCTGAACGAAGTCGTATTCCACGGCATAGCCAGGCCGCATCATCTCCGCCGACTCCAGGCCAGGGAGTGCGTGGATCAAACTCCGCTGGGTCTCCGCAGGCAGGCTCATAGAGAACCCGTTTACGTAAATCTCCTCCACGTCGAGGCCCTCCGGCTCGAGGAACAGCTGGTGCCGCTCCCGATCAGGGAATCGCATCACCTTGTCTTCGAGGGAGGGGCAATAGCGGGGGCCGATGCCGGCGATCTGCCCGTTATAGAGCGGGGATTCGGCGATCTTGTCTCGGACCAGGCTGTGGACGCGGTCAGTCGTGTGGAGTACGAAACACGCGGCGGAGTTGACCGGGTGCTGAGTCGCTGTGAAAGAGAACGGGATGGGCGACTCGTCGCCATGTTCCACGTGGAACACTCCGCGCTTCACACCCGATTCGAAATCAATCGACTTCCTGGCGAGGCGCGGTGGGGTCCCCGTCTTCAAACGGCCCCAGTTGAATCCGAACGACTTGATCGACTCGGCAAGGTCCCGCGACGGCGGTTCGTCCGCCCGGCCGGCTGGCTTCTGCTCGCGACCGATGTGAATCAGGCCATTCAGGAACGTCCCAGTCGTGATGACCAGCGACCTGCAGCGGAAATTGCGCCCATCCTCGAGGGCAAGGCCGCAGATTCGGCCACCATCGGTCAAGATTCGTCCGGCGCGGCCAAGAATCCACTCGATTCTCGGCTCCGCCTCGAGGGTCGCACGCACCCACTGCCCGTAGCGCGGCTTGTCCGCTTGCGCCCGCGGTGACCACACGGCCGGGCCGCGGCTGCGATTGAGCAACTTGAATTGTATTCCTGTAGCGTCGATTGCTCTACCCATCAATCCGCCCAGAGCATCGATCTCACGAACCAGATGTCCCTTCGCGGTACCGCCGACCGCCGGATTGCACGGCATGTGGGCGACGGTTTCTCGATTGAGCGTGCAGAGTCCGACACTGCAGCCGAGACGCGCCGCGGCCCACGCCGCCTCGACCCCGGCGTGTCCAGCGCCGATCACTATTACATCTAATTCACTCATTGATTACGTATGTCTTATCTCTTTATTGCAACTTACGGCGACTGCCACTTACAGGATACCCCGCTCGCCGAACGCCAGCGGCGCTGGTCACTCGCGCGGGGCGCGGCGAAGTTGGGCACAGGGGCAGGTCTCGCGCGGCGAGCTCCGACCGAGCCGACTCTGCATTCGTAGTTCCGACAAACGGAGCGGAGGCCACGACGGGCGATGTCTGAGCGGGGTGTCACGCGAGTTCGCTTGAGCGCACTTGATCCGCCGAGTGACGTTTGTCCGGCGAGCGGAGGGCGAGCGGCGCGGGACCTGCCCTTGTGCACAACTTCGCCGCGGAGCAGGCGCCGCGCCGGCGCGGGCGATCGGCTGTCCCTGAGCGGATCTTGCGCTGACTACTTGCCGATGCAAAACCGTTCGAAGATGTGACGTAGCAGATCGTCGCTCGTGCGCTTACCCGTGATCTCCTGGAGCGCGGCACTTGCCTCTTGAAGATCCAGCAACGGAAACTCCTCCGAGACCCTGGACTCCAACGCCACAGACGCACGCGTGAGTGCATCCCTGGCCTTCTCGAGCAGCGCCGTGTGACGCACGTTGGTAATCTGCGGATGGTCGCGAGTTGGTTCGCTGCCGCCGAGCACTTTGCCGATCGCCGCGATCAATTTGTCGATGCCGGCACCCGTCGTCGCGGAGATCGCGACCGCCTCGATTGGATCAAGGGGCTCGAGGGGTAACGCCGGCGGCAGGTCGATCTTGTTCCACGCCACCACGCGCGGCCGGTCGGCGGTGATCCCCAGCAACTCCCGGTCGTCCATTGAGAGGTGACGCGAGCGGTCCAGCAGGAGGATCGTGACGTCGGCCACGCCGACGGCGGCCCTCGCCCGCGCCACACCTTCCTGTTCCACCAGGTCAGTCGTCTGACGGACGCCAGCGGTGTCGATCAGGGAGAGCAACACGCCCCCGATGTCAGCGCGCTCGGTCAGCAGATCCCGCGTCGTGCCTGGGATCGGCGTCACGATGGCACGGTTGGCGTTCAGCAGCGCATTAAACAGGCTCGACTTCCCCGCGTTCGGCGTCCCGACAATCGCAATCGCGGCGCCCTCTCGAATCAGCCGGCCGCGAGCGGCTTGCGCCAGCAGGGTCTCGATGCGACCGATCACCGTGGCGATCGCTGCGCGCGCTTCCGTTGGCGCCACGAAGTGATAGCCCTCGTCGGGAAAATCCAGCGAGGCCTCGAGCTTTGCCATGGTGTCAAACAGCGCCTGGTCGATCGAGGAGATCTCCCTGGTCAGCGTGCCCTCGAGCTGATCAAAGGCTGCGCGCGCCTGGGTTGGCGTCACTGCGTCGATCAGGTCCCCGACGGCTTCGGCCTGGATCAGGTCGACCTTCCCGTTCAGGAACGCTCGCAAAGTGAACTCACCGGGCTCGGCCAGTCTGGCGCCGGCATCCATCGCCGCGCGAAGGATCCCGTTCAAGATCACCGGACTGCCGTGCGCCGAAATTTCGACGACGTCCTCTCCCGTGTAGGAAGCAGGAGCGACGAAGTAGGTCAGCACGACTTGATCGCTGTTGGAATGCGCGAACGTTGCGAGTCTTGGTTGGAGGGGGCTGGTACGGGCGGTCAGCTCACAGCCGATCCGCGATGCGTCGGCGCCGCTGATACGGATGACACCAAGACCTCCGCGGCCCGGAGGCGTCGCGATCGCGACGATGGTGTCTGAGGTGGAGAACATCAGGTAGCCAGTATCCAGTAGCCAGTATCCAGAAAGACGGTTTTCTCTGGCTACCGGCTACTGGCTACTCGCTACTTCACGGAAATAATGACCGTCTTCTCGAACGCGTCGCCGATGCTCTCCGACGTCACCGATTCGATCTCGGCGATTGCCAGGTGCACGATGCGGCGCTCGTACGGGTTCAGCGGACCGATTTCCTGAGCGAGGCCGGTGTCCTTGGCCTTGCCGCCGAGAAACAGCGCCATCTGGCGCAGCTCGTCGTCCTTGCCCTTGCGATAGCCCATGCAATCAACAACGAGGCGGCGGCCTTCGGTCGACTCGCTGCGGTAGGCGGCCGCGACAATGTGCTGGAGCGCGGCGAGGGCCTCGCCCTGGCGGCGGATCAGGACGCTGCCATCCTCGCCAGTCAGGTTGATGCGGAGGCCATCGGGCATCTCCTCGGCGCTGGCCTCAAGATCGAGGTCCATTGCGTCGACGATTTTCTGGACGAAGGTGGTGATGTCTGCTGTAGCCATGGGAGTCGTTATTTTGCTGCAGTTTTTACCGGCGCGCCAGTAATACGCGTCGTCAACTGCTGCTGCAGAATCGTCAGCACCGTGCTGACCAGCCAGTAGAGCACCAAGCCGCTTGGGAACGAAAGCGACATCAGGGTGAACATGACCGGCATGAACATCATCACCTTCTGCTGGGCCGGGTCGCCCTGCATGGGTGTGATCTTCATCTGGTAAACCTGGATCGCGCCGAACACGAGCGGCAGCACGTAGTACGGATCCGGACCCGACAGGTTGTGGATCCAAAGAGCAAAGTCAGCGCCGCGAATCTCGATCGACTGCGACAGCATGTTGTAGAAGCCAAACAGGAACGGGAAGGTCAGCAGGGTCGGGATGCAGCCGCTGGCCGGGTTGACACCCTTGGCCTTGTACAGCTCCATCACTTCCGTGTTCATCTTCTGGCGTTCGGGATCGGTGATCTTGTACTTCGCGTAGCGATCCTGGATCGCCTTCATCTGCGGCTGGATCTCCTGCATCTTGCGCATCGAGACCACGCTCTTGTGGCGCAGCGGGAACATCGCCGCATTGATGAAGAAGGTCAGGACGATGATCGCCCAGCCCCAGTTGCCGATGTAACCGTGCACCCATTTCAGCGCGCCGAGCAGCGGCACGGCCAGCCACGAGAAGATGCCGAAGTTGATGACGCGCGTCGCTTCGGCGTCGATGTTCTTCAGGTCGTCGAAGGCCTTCGGTCCGAAGAAGAAGCGCGCCTGGTCAAACGGCTGGTTGAAGCGGATGGAATAACTGACGTACTTGCCCATCAGATCCGGAACGTCGGTCTGCGGCACGATCGTCGGCGTGTACTCGACGCGGAACTGCTGTGAGTTCTGCTCGTTGAGCAGCATCGACACAAAGTAGTGATCGTCGACGCCGGCGTAGCGGAAGACGCCGTCCTGCGAGCCCGAGGTTGCTGCGGCGATGCGCTCAACCGAGCCGTCTTTGTGCACGATCGCCTGCGCGGGCGTGTTGTAGCTGGGCGAGAAGAACGACGCGGGCGGCGAACGGGCGATGTCGTCACCGAGCCCGGGTCCCCAATGAATGATCGGGTTCAGCCGCTGTGAGCCCATCATCACGACGGGGCTGAAACCCACGATGTAGCTGGTCGGCTCGACCGAGAACGTCTTCTTGACGTTGAGCCCATCCGCCGACGCCGCCTCGAAGACGATGCTCTTCGGCGAGGCCGTCGCGTCGACCATCTCCCCGGCTGGAGTTCCATCCACGGTGACGCGATAGGTCGCGTCCTTCAGACGGGCGCTGATGGCTGGATCGTCAACCGCCAGCGTGAAAGGCTTGACCGCATCCGCGCCGGCACTCGAGGGCACCAGGTCCAGCGGCTGGCCGCGGTCGTCGCGATACTCCTTGAGGATCCAGTGCACGACCGTCGCGCCGCGGTTTGAGAAGACCGCCTTGACCTTCGCCGTCTCGACGACCACTTCACGCGCAGACGTCTCGCTCACCAATGACGCCGGGGCGGGCGGCGCCTCGGGCGAAGAGGGCGAAACGGGAGACGCGGAAGCGGCAGGTGACGCCGCGCCGGGGCCCGGTGTCGCAGCGCTCTGCGCAATCGGCGCGCTCGTATTGCCAGGCATCTCGGCCGGCGGTGGCATCACGAAGCGCTGAAACAAGAACAGCACGAAGAAAGAGAGGGTGATTGCGATGAGGACGCGACGTTCCATCTGGTGATTTCTTGTGAACTCTGGGGGAGGTTAGTTTTCGGTTGGGACCGGGTCGTAGCCGTGCCCGCCGAACGGGTGACAGCGACAGAGGCGCCTGGTGCCCAGCCATCCGCCACGCAGTAGTCCATGGCGCACGATCGATTCGCTCATGTAGTCCGCGCAGCCGGGCGTGTAGCGGCAACTGCCCGCAAAGTACGGCGACAGCGTCAGCTTGTAGACGCGAATCAACGCGAGAGCCGCTCGGCTAAGCATGTGCGGTCTTGGTCACGCCGCGTTTGGTCAGCAGCGATCGAAACTCGGCTTCGATGCGATCGAACGGCGCCGCGAGGATCTCCCTCCTCGGCACGACGACGACATCCACGGCGGTGACAGGCTTGTGGTGCCGGAACAACTCCCGGACAAGTCTCTTCGCACGATTGCGCTCGACAGCGGCGCCCATCTTTCGCGTCGCTGCTATACCGAGACGGGCCGGGCCCCTGTCGCGTTCCCTCGTGAACATTGTCATGAGGCGCCCGGAGCGCTTGAAACCTGTCTTGTAGATGAGCTCGAAGTCGGCCCGCTTCCGGACGTGCTCAGCGGGCCTGAAACCTGACACGCGCGTGTTTACTTCTCGTCAGAGACGGTAAGACGCTTTCTGCCTTTGGCGCGGCGGCGCTTCAACACCTGCCGGCCATCCTTGGTCGCCATGCGAACCAGGAAGCCGTGCCGCTTGGCGCGACGGCTGGTGTTAGGTTGAAACGTGCGCTTGCCCTTCTTAGATCTGGCCATTTTTCTCCTCGGTCGAACTTTCGATTATAGACCGGGATGCTTGAGCAGGATAGGTCGAACCGGCGTGCTAAAGTGACACCTCCCTTGGATCCTTGAAATTCAGGCTTCCGGATCCAGGCGAGTTTTCCACACCTGTGGAAACTGTGTGGAAAAGCCAGCGATTCTTAAGCTTTAAGTCCTTTCATTTCATAAGTTTACCGGTGATGCAGAGCACGACCGTCTGGGATCAGGTCTTGAGCCGAATCGAGGATCAGGTCGGAAAGCACAGCTTTTCGACGTGGTTCAAGCCGACCTCCCTGCTGACAGATGGCGGCCAGAGCCTCTCCATCCGGGTGCCAAACCCGCTCTTTGTCGAGTGGCTTCCCAAGCACTATTCGGTCGTGATGGCCGAGGCGCTGCGCGATGTGGGCCGGCCCGATGTGAAGCTGGTCTTCGTGCCGGATACCCCTGGCGCCCGCGAGGAGGGCCGTGTTGCCGCAAGTGGCAGTTCCTCGAGTCCCGAACTGTCGGTCGCCGAGATCACGACGGAGACCGCGGCGCCTGACACCGCACAAGACGACACCGCGCCGCGCGGCAGCCTGATCCCCCGCTACACCTTCGACACGTTCATCGTCGGACCATCGAACCAGTTTGCGCACGCCGCGTGCCGTGCCGTCGCGGAAACGCCGTCTCGTTCGTACAACCCGCTGTTTATTCATGGCGGCGTTGGTCTTGGCAAGACGCACTTGATGCATGCCATCGGTCACTACGTGATGCGGCATCACCCGTCATTGAAGCTGCTCTACATCTCTTCCGAGCGCTTCATGAACGAGATGATCAACGCCGTGCGTTTTGATCGCATCCTGGATTTCCGTTCCCGCTATCGCAGCGTGGATGTGCTGCTGGTTGACGACATCCAGTTCGTCTCGGGGCGCGAAGGTACCCAGAACGAGTTCTTCCACACGTTCAACGCGCTGCACGACGCACAGAAGCAGATCGTCATCAGCAGTGACCGTCCGCCCCATGAAATTCCGGCTCTGGAAGAACGCCTGCGCTCGCGTTTTGAGTGGGGATTGATCGCCGATATTCAGCCGCCTGATGTCGAGACCAAAGCCGCCATTCTGAAGCGCAAGGCCGAAGATGAAGGCGTGCCACTACCCGACAACCTGGCGATGTACCTCGCCAGCCGCGTGAAGACCAACATCCGCGAACTCGAAGGGTCGTTGATTCGCCTGATTGCGTATTCGTCGCTTACCACGAAGCCGCTGACGATCGAACTGGCGCAGGAAGTGCTGCGCAACGTGATCGATCACGATGAAAAGGCGATCACGATCGAACAGATCCAGAAGAAGGTGGCTGACTACTACCGCCTGAAGCCCGCGGATCTGCGCTCGCGCAACAACGCCAAGTCGGTGGCCATGCCGCGCCAGGTCGCGATGTATCTCAGTAAGTCACTCACGCACGCGTCGCTGCCTGAAATTGGTCGTGCGTTTGGCGGCAAGCATCACTCGACCGTTATTCACTCGATCAAGAAGGTCGAAGAACTTCGCACCAAGAGCAGCGAGTTCGACAAGCAGATTTCGAATTTGCTTGATTCAATCAAGTAGCCAGTAGCCAGATGCGAGTAGCTGGAAGAAATGAGCATTTCTGGCTACTGGCTACAGGCTACAGGCCATCCGGATACTTTTCCACAGCCTCAATGTGCATGGATTGCGGAGGCTGAGGATGGGGCGAAAGACCCCAGTGGTGTCGGGCCATCTTCACGCATTCCACACGCAGAAAAATGCACAGGTTAAATAACTGAAATTAAAGACTTTATCGGCTTTGGAAATTTCGTAAACAAGACCTATATCTTGTATACTTTTATATCTTCGCTTCTTACTCAATTCTCAGAGGTTAAGCAGGCCCTATGGAACTGGTCGCCAGGAAAGCCGATCTTGTGCGGGAACTGCAATTTTTCCAGCAGATCGTAGAGCGCAAGAACACGATTCCTATCCTGGCAAACGTCCTGCTGGAAGGGACCGGCAACGAGTGCACGTTGCTCGCCACAGACCTTGAAGTCGCTCTACGGAGCCGCTGTGAGGCTGCGGTGAACAAGCCTGGCTCGGTCACCCTCCCCGCCAAGAAGCTCTACGAAGTGGTCAGGGCGCTGCCGGACGGCGACGTCAACATCGAGACCGACAAGAACGGGACGAGCGTCAAGGTCTCCGGCGGTCAGTTCAGCTCGAAGATGCCGACTCTGCCGCGCGAAGACTTCCCGAGCCTGCCCGAGGCCGGCGGTGGCGTGAAGGCCACCATCAACGGCAAGTCGTTGCTGCAGATGGTGACCAAGACGCAGTTTGCGATCACCGGCGAAGACACGCGCTTCTATCTCAACGGCGCGCAGTTCATCCTGAAGCCCGACGACACGACGCTCGTTGCCACGGATGGCCATCGTCTCGCCCTGGTGACCAGCAAGCACGACGGCAAGAAAGGCGACGACATCAAGGCGATCCTGCCGCGCAAGACGCTGTCGGAGCTTTCGCGGCTGCTTGCCGAAGCGGATACCGACGTGAAGTATGAGCGCGGCGAGAACCATCTCTTCTTCGAGATTGGCCCGCGGCTGCTGATCTCGCGCATGATCGACGGACAGTTCCCGGCCTACGATCGCGTGATTCCGAAGGGGAACGACAAGACCGTGGAGTTTGAGCGCGATCGGCTGACACAGGCGGTCAAGCGCGTCGCCATTCTCTCGAACGAGCGCTCGCGCGCCGTCAAGATGATCGTCGAGAAGGGCAAGGTCGAAGTCACGTCGAGCAGTCCCGAATTTGGCGAAGCGCACGAACCCATCCCTGTGGAATACAGCGGTCCGTCCCTGACGATCTGCTTCAACGCGCAGTATGTGCTCGATTTCCTGAACGTCGTGGAATCGGAAGTCGTGGCACTCGAGTTGAAGGATGAAGTCAGCCAGGCAGTGATGAAACCCGTGGGTGCGGACGGATACGACTACACCTACGTGATCATGCCGATGCGCGTGTGAACGCAATTACACGGAAAGCACTGATTGTCTGAAACAGATCAGAACCCAGGTAACGGGAACGGCAGCGGCGACTACGGCGCAGAGAGCATCAAGGTTCTCGAAGGCCTTGAGGCAGTTCGCAAGCGCCCGGCGATGTATATCGGCTCCACGGGGCCGGCAGGTCTACATCACCTCGTCTACGAAATCGTCGACAACTCGATCGACGAAGCGCTGGCCGGCTTCTGTACGGAAGTCAACGTCAGGATTCATCTCGACAACTCGATCAGCGTCGTCGATAACGGCCGCGGTATTCCGACCGACATGCACGAGAGTGGCAAGTCGGCGGCCGAAGTCGCACTGACCGTCCTGCACGCCGGCGGCAAGTTCGAGAACAGCGCCTACAAGGTCTCAGGCGGTCTGCACGGCGTCGGTGTATCGGTCGTGAACGCCCTGTCTGAACGACTCGAACTCGAGATCTGGCGTAACGACAAGACGCATCAGCAGAGCTACGAGCGCGGCAAGCCGCAGACCGAGCTCAACATCACCGGCACGACGAAGCGCCGCGGCACCAAGGTCAGCTTCAAGCCGGATCCGCAGATCTTCGAGATCACCGAATTCAGCTTCGACACCCTCGCGGGCCGCTTGCGCGAGCTGGCGTTCCTCAACAAGGGCGTCACGATCACGCTCGACGACGAACGCGAAGCCGGCAAGAGCCACCACTTCCACTACGAAGGCGGCATCATCTCGTTTGTCGAACACCTGAACAAGAACAAGGGTGTGGTCAACGAGAAGCCCGTATTCATGAACGGCAATCGCGACGGCATTGATGTCGAAATCGCGATGCAGTGGAACGACGGCTACAACCCGCAGGAATTTTCGTTCGCCAACAACATCAACACGCACGAAGGCGGCACGCACCTTTCGGGTTTCCGCGCCGCGCTGACGCGCACGGTGAACTCGTACGCGACCGCGAACAACCTCGCCAAGGATCTGAAAGACACCACCATCAGCGGCGACGACATTCGCGAAGGCTTGACGACGGTAATCAGCGTCAAGATCCCGCAGCCGCAGTTCGAAGGCCAGACCAAGACCAAGCTCGGTAACACCGAGGTCAAGGGCATCGTCGAGGCGATCGTCAACGACAAGCTCGGCGCGTTCCTCGAAGAGACGCCGGCGGTCGCGCGCAAGATCATCCAGAAGGCCGTTGATGCGGCTCGCGCTCGCGACGCCGCACGTAAGGCCCGCGACCTGGTGCGCCGCAAGGGTGCGCTCGACGGCAGTTCGCTGCCGGGCAAGCTCGCCGACTGCCAGGAGCGTGATCCGGCCAACGCCGAAATCTACATCGTCGAAGGTGAATCGGCCGGCGGTTCGGCCAAGCAGGGACGCGACCGCAAGTTCCAGGCGATCCTGCCGATCAAGGGCAAGATCCTGAACGTCGAACGCGCGCGCCTGGATCGCATGCTCAGCTCCGACGAAATCAAGACGATGATCGCGGCGCTTGGCTGCGGCATCGGCACCGAAGATTTCGACATCGACAAGCTCCGCTATCACCGCGTCATCATCATGACCGACGCCGACGTGGACGGATCGCACATCCGCACGCTGCTGCTGACGTTTTTCTACCGGCAGATGCCGCTGCTCGTCGAACGCGGCCACATCTACATCGCGCAGCCGCCGCTGTTCCGCGCCAAGCGCGGCCGGCAGGAGACCTACATCAAGGACGAGCGTGCGCTCGAGAATTTCCTGGTGCATCGCGCGGTTGAAGGCCGGACGATTCGCACCAGCGACGGGCAGGACATTGCCGGAGCGGAGCTCGAGAAGCTCCTGCACGGGATGATTGCGTATCGCAACGTGCTCTCGACGGTCGAACGCCGCGGCCACGCCCGGGACGTCGTCGAAGCGCTGCTCGATCGCGATGCGCGCGGGCGGTCGTTCTTCGAGAACGAGCAGGTCCTGCAGGGCCTGGCCAACCAGCTCACCACGCCGCTGCGCGACGTGGCGGTGAAGCGCGACGAAGAGCACAACACCTGGTTGCTGCACATCGACGATCGCCCAACCGGATACTCGCGCATCGACACGATCGGTCCCGAGTTTGTGTCCGGCGGCGAGTTCCGCACGCTGGCAGCCAGCTACGCCGACATCGCCTCGGTGGTCCGTTCCTTCCGAAAGGGCGCGGTCGAGGTGCTGATGTCCGGCGCGCCGGTTGAAGAAGAGCAGATCAACGAAGAAACCGGCGAAGAACTGACCGCCGACGAAAAAGACGCGCTCAACGCCATTGGCGTGGCGCCGGTTGCAGCCGCCACGCCGGCGGCGCCGGTTGCCAAGGGCAACCCAAGGCTGAAGTCGATCGACGAATTCATCGACCACTTCATCACCCTTGGCCGCAAGGGCGTTGCGATCAACCGCTATAAGGGTCTCGGCGAAATGAACCCCGAGACGCTGTGGACGACGACGATGAATCCGGACGTGCGGACGTTGTTGCAGGTCAAGGCGGAAGATCACACCGAAGCAGACTCGATGTTCACCACGCTGATGGGCGACCAGGTGGAGCCGCGGCGCAAGTTCATCGAGGACAACGCGTTGGAAGTAAAGAACCTGGATATTTGATGAGTAGCCAGTACCCAGTAGCCGGTATCCAGAAAGGCATGTGTCTTTCCGGTCTGGCTGCTGGCTACCGGCTACTGGCGACTGAATGGATGTAAACGTAAATCGTACGCCGGTAAATATCGAAGACGAGATGAAGCGCTCGTACCTCGATTACGCGATGAGCGTGATCATTGGTCGTGCGCTGCCAGACGTCCGCGACGGCTTGAAGCCTGCGCATCGACGCGTGCTGTATGCGATGCGCCAGATGGGTCTCGCGTCGAATCGCGCGTATCGCAAGTGCGCGAAGATCGTCGGCGAAGTCATCGGTAACTACCACCCGCACGGCGACGCGCCCGCCTACGACACGCTCGTCCGTCTCGCGCAGGACTTCAACATGCGCCAGACCCTGGTCGACGGCCAGGGTAACTTCGGCTCGGTCGACGGCGATCCACCGGCTGCGTATCGATACACGGAAGCCAGGCTCGAGGCGCTTGCCGAGAGCCTCATGGCGGATCTCGACAAGGACACTGTCGACTTCCAGCCGAACTTCGACGAGACCACCACCGAGCCCACGGTGCTGCCGGCGCCATACCCCAACCTGTTGGTCAACGGATCGACCGGCATTGCGGTCGGCATGGCCACGAACATCCCGCCCCACAACCTCGGCGAGGTCGTGGACGGCGTGATCTGGTTCATCGAGACGACGCTGATGGGCGACGGCGGCGGGTTGAGCCGCGAAGCCAAGCTCAAGGAATTGATTCGTCTCGTGCCCGGTCCGGATTTCCCGACTGGCGGGATGATCGTCGGCCGACGCGGCATTCAAGAGGCCTATGTCAGCGGCCGCGGCTCGATCCAGGTCCGCGCCAAGGCCGAAGTCGAAACCACGCGCAAGGGCGACCGCGAACAGATCATCGTCACCGAGATCCCCTACCAGGTGAACAAGGCGCGCCTGCTCGAGCGAATTGCCGAACTGGTGCGCGAGAAGACGATCGAAGGGATTTCCGATCTCCGCGACGAGTCCGATCGTTCGGGCATGCGGATCGTCATCGAGCTGAAGCGCGGTGAGGTGGCGGAGGTCATCCTCAACAACCTCTACAAGCACACCCAGCTGCAGCAGTCGTTCGGCATCATCACGCTGGCGATCGTCGGCGGCCGTCCGAAGGTGCTGAGCCTGCTCGAGGTCATCGAGAACTTCGTCGACTTCCGGCGCGACGTTGTGCGCCGGCGCATCGAGTTCGAACTGCGGAAGGCCGAGGCGCGCGCGCACATTCTCGAAGGCCTGCGGATCGCGCTCGATAACCTCGACGCCGTCATCAAGTTGATTCGTGCATCGAAGACCCCGCCGGAAGCCAAGGCCGGGCTGACGGGCAACTTCGGCCTCAGCGACATCCAGGCGCAGGCGATTCTCGACATGCAGCTCCAGCGCCTCACCGGCCTGGAACGGCAGAAGATCCTCGACGAGCTGGCGGAGCTGACCGCGTTGATCACGCACCTTCGCGGGATCCTCGCCGACCAGAAGAAGCTGCTGCAGATCATCGTCGACGAGCTGAAGAACATTAAGGAGAAATTTGCCGATCCGCGTCGCACGCAGTTGATCGACGAGGAAGGCGACTTCAGCATCGAGGACCTGATCACCGAGGAAGACGTCGCGGTGACGGTCACCGACACCGGCTACATCAAGCGCACGCCGATCACCACGTATCGCACGCAGAACCGCGGCGGCAAGGGCCGCATCGGCATGCGCACGCGAGAGGAGGACGTCGTCAACCACCTGTTCGTGGCGTCGACGCACTCGTACATGATGATCTTCTCGGATCGCGGCCGCGCGTACTGGCTGAAGGTGCACGAGATTCCCGACGTCGGCGCCGACGGCAAGGGCAAGTCGATCGCCAACCTCGTGCAGATGGAGTCCGGCGAGAAGCTGGCGGCCATGCTGGCGGTGCAGGAGTTCGACGACCAGCGCTTCATCGTCATGGGCACCCGCCGCGGCACGATCAAGAAGACCGAGCTGTCCGCATTCTCGAATCCACGCGCCGGCGGCATCATCGCCATGGGCATCGAGGAGGGCGACGCGGTCATCGACGTCCAACTCTCCGACGGCCAGAGCGAGATCCTGATCGGCACCCGCGACGGCAAAGCGATCCGTTTCGGCGAAGACGACGTCCGCTCGATGGGCCGCACCGCCTATGGCGTGCGCGGCATCCAGTTGCGCGAGAACGACGAAGTCGTGGCGATGCAGGTGGCCAAGCCCGGCGGCATGTTGTTGACCGTGACCGAGAAGGGTTACGCCAAGAACACGCTGCTCGACGAGTATCGCGTGACCGGCCGCGGCGGCCTCGGCGTCAAGAACGTCGAAGTGACCGAGAAGAACGGCCAGGTCGTCGCCATTGCCCAGATTCACGCCAACGAAGAGTTGCTGGTGATGACGGAGCAGGGCAAAATCCTGCGCACGCCCGCCAACGAGATCCGCACCGTCGGCCGCGCCACTCAGGGCGTCCGGTTGATGGACCTCGATGGCGAGGACAAGATCGTGTCGGTGGCGCTCGTGGAAGCTGCAGTTGAGGAAGCTCCGCCGGCCGCCGAAGCCCCCGTGACTGAAGCGCCTCCAACTGAGGGAGAAAACCAGTGAAGAAACTGATTGCTGCGGCCCTGTTGATCGTTCCGTCGATGGTCTTCGTGATCGGCTGTTCGCGTCCGCCCGAACAGCAATTCCTGACGCAGTATTTCCGCGCGTCACGCGGCCGCGACAACACCACGGTCGGACGCATGTCGGCCGTGGAACTCGATCCGCGAACGCAGGGTTCGGTCGAAGACTTCTCGATCGAGAGCATCAGCGAAGAAACCCGCACGCCGCTGACCTTCAAGCCGCTGTTCGAGGCCGAGCAGAAGGCCAAGGACGAGGAGACGGCGTTCCTGAAGACGAAGATCGAATATCAGAATGCCAACATCAAGGCGATCGAAGAAGTGCTGAAGATCGAGGCGATGGCGGAGCCAAAGTACAACGCCGCTCAGCAGAAGGTGAAAGCTGAGTGGGACAAGTGGCGCGAAGGCATTTCGAATCACGCGCGTGCCACGGCCAGCGCCGGAGCCGCGATCAAGCGCGCGACGAGCGTTGCCGAAGCGTCGCTGACGCAGCCTGGTCAGGCCGCGCTCGATCCGAAGACGTTTGAAGGCGAGACGATCAAGAAGGACGTGACCGTGAAGGCGCAGTTCAAGTCGCCTGAAGGGCAAACGTCAGAGAAGACGCTGGTGGTGACCATCGAGCGCGTCTCCGGTGGCGGCCGCGAGGGCCGGCCGCTGATCACGAAGATTAGCGGGCTGTAAGCTTCGCGTACTTGGCGCGAAGGGTCTTCGTGCCGACCGACGCAAACTTCACGACCAGCTTCTGGTCGTCCTCGAGATCTTCGACGCTGACCACCGTGCCGGGTCCGAACTGGGCGTGCGACACACGCGCTCCTGGACGCAGACCCGGCGTCTGGTCCTCCTCTTCATAGCGGAAATTCTGAGTCGGAACCTTCGCGTCGCTGTCTTCCTCTTTGCGACGCCGGAAGCCGCCGTATCCGCTACTGCTTCCGCCACCGCGGCCGTACGGATTCGGCCGGTAGCTCCAATCGGTACCGCCGCCATTGTTGTAGCGCTGCGTCGTCGCCGGGAACTCCTGCTCAATCAGATCGGGCGGGATCTCGTCGATAAACCGTGACGCTTCAGTGTTTTGGTACTCCCCAAACACGCGGCGGCGGGCGGCGCTCGTCAGGACCAGCTGCTTGCGCGCGCGGGTGATGCCCACATAGCAGAGACGGCGTTCTTCCTCCATCTCCGCCTCGTCATCCCGTGATCGCGAATGCGGAAAGAGACCTTCCTCGAGGCCGGCGAGCACGACCGTCGGAAACTCAAGACCCTTTGCAGAGTGCAGGGTCATCATCATGACCTTCGGCTCAGTCTTCTGGCCCTGGTCTTTATCCACGTCCGAGAGCAGCGCCAGACGATCGACAAACCCGCCGAGGGACGGCTCCGCTTCACGAGACTCGTACTCGTTTGCGGCCGACACGAGTTCCATCAGGTTCTCGATGCGGGCTTCCGATTCCTCACTCCTGTCCTCGCGGAGGTCACGCAGGTAACCGGACTGATCGAGGACCTTGCCCAGGAGGATCGACACCGGCTCACGGCGAGCGACGTCGGCAAGTCCGGTGATCAGGTCGCGAAATGCCGCCAGCGACGCCACCTGCCTCGAACTCAGGCGCCGACCGTCAACGGCGGTCACCAGCTTCGTCCACAGCGAATTCTGCGACACCGTCGGCGCCAGTCCGGCCAGCAGGGGTGGCAGGTTGGGATCGACCTCCGAGACATCGACCGCCTCGAGCGCATCCATGACGCCTTTGCCAATGCCTCGTGCCGGAACATTGATCACCCGGCGAACAGCGACGTCGTCATGCGGATTCAGGATCAGCTTCAGATACGAAAGGGCGTCCTTGACCTCGCGGCGCTCGTAGAATCCGACGCCACCCAGGATCACGTAGGCAATGCCAGCAGCCCGCAGGGAATCTTCCACGGCACGCGACTGCGCGTTGGTGCGATACAACACCGCGGTCAGTGACTTGTAGTCGTCCTCGAGGGCCTTTCGGAGAGTCCGCGTGATGTATTCGGCCTCCTCAAGTTCATCGGAGCCGCGGAACAACTTGATCTTGGCGCCGCCCTTGAGGTCGGTCCAGAGTTCCTTCTTCTTGCGGTTCTTGTTGTTGGCAATGACCGCCGAGGCCGCATCGAGGATGACTTCGGTCGACCGGTAGTTCTGCTCGAGACGCACGATCTGCGCATCCGAGAAGTCCGACTCGAAGTCCATGATGTTGCGCAGGTCGGCACCCCGCCACTTGTAGATCGACTGGTCGGGATCACCGACCACTGCCAGGTTGCGGTGCTTGCCGGCGATCTGGGTAATCAGCAGGTACTGCGGCCGGTTGGTGTCCTGATACTCGTCCACCATCACGTACTTGAAGCGGTGGGCATAGCGCTCGCGGACGCCAGGATTCTGGTTGAACAGCTCCACGGTGGCAAGCAGCAGGTCGTCGAAGTCGAGCGCGCTGGCGTTCTTGAGCGCCTTGATATAGCCGTCGTACAGCTTGCCGATCTCCTTGTCGCGCGGGTTCCAGGTGTTGTTGAAGCTTTCCGGACCCTCCATCCGGTTCTTCGCGGCGCTGATGCGGCTGAGAACCATGCGCGGCTGATACGTCTCGTCGGCGAGGTGATACTCCTTGAGCAACTGCTTGATCACCGACTGCTGGTCGGCGGAGTCGTAAATCGTGAAGTCGCGGCTCAGCCCGATGTTGTGGGCCTCGCGCCGCAACAGGCGCGCGCACAGCGCGTGGAAGGTGGAGATCCACATCGCGCGGCAGTCGACGTTGAGAATCTTCTCGACGCGCTCGCGCATTTCCTGGGCGGCCTTGTTGGTAAAGGTCACCGCCATGATCTGGTCGGGACTCGCGATCTGCTCGGAGACGAGATACGCGATGCGATGCGCGATGACGCGCGTCTTCCCCGATCCCGCTCCTGCCAGGATCAGAAGGGGACCTTCTGTCTGGCGCACGGCTTCCTGTTGCGCGGGATTAAGGGATGAAAGGAGATCCATGAAGTGGCCAGATGTCAGTAGCCAGTATCCAGAAGAACATCTGTCTTTGCTGGCTACCGGCTACTGGCTACTGGCTACTATTCTACCGTGACTGACTTCGCCAGATTCCTCGGTTGATCGACATCACAGCCGCGACGAACGGCAATGTAGTACGACAACAACTGCAGCGGCAGCGAGATCACGACCGGCATCAGGAGCCGATGCGTCTCTGGAATGGCGATCAGGCTATCGCCTTCACCGAGCAGATCCTTGAGGGTGGTGTCCCCGATCGAGGTGATGGCGATGATCGAGCCCCCGCGCGCCTTGGCTTCCTGGATATTGCCCTGCATCTTCTCGAACACGTGATCGTGCGTCGCGAGCGCGACCACCGGCATTTGCTCGTCGATCAGCGCGATCGGGCCGTGTTTCATTTCGCCGGCCGGATAGCCTTCGGCGTGGATGTAGGAGATTTCCTTCAGCTTCAGCGCGCCTTCGAGCGCGATCGGATAGTTGATGCCGCGGCCCAGGTAAAGGAAGTCCGAACGGCTGTGGAACCTGGCCGCGATCTCCTCGATCGGCTTGGTGACCTTGAGCGTGTCTTCCAGGACCTGGGGCAAGCCCATCAGCGCCTTGATGTGGTCGACCCGGTCGGCCTGTGACAGGGTGCCGCGCACCTCGGCCATCTTGAGCGCGAACAGATACAGCGCGACCAACTGCGTCGTGAACGCCTTGGTCGAGGCGACGCCAATCTCCGGCCCCGCATGGGTGTAGATCGTTCCTTCGGCCTCGCGGGTGGCCATGCTGCCGACCACGTTGCAGACGGCAAGGCTGCGCGCGCCTTTACCCTTCGCCTCACGGAGCGCCGCCAGCGTGTCGGCCGTTTCTCCGGACTGGGTGATGGCGACGGCGAGCGTCTTGTTGCTGATGATCGGATCGCGGTAGCGGTATTCAGAGCCGTAGTCGACTTCGACCGGGATCTTGGCCAGCTCTTCGATCATGAACTTGCCGACCAGCGCGGCGTGCCACGAAGTGCCACACGCCAGCATGGTGATCTTCTCGATGCCGGCGAGATCCGCGTCCGAGATGGCCATCTCGTTGAGATGGATCTGGCCGGTTTCGAGCGACGCGCGCCCGAGGACCGTCTCGCGGACGGCGGAGGGCTGCTCAAAGATTTCCTTGAGCATGAAGTGCTTGTAGCCGGCCTTCTCGGCTGAAATCGGATCCCATGTGACGCGGGTCGGCTTGCGGGTCACGGGTGTGCCGTCCAGCGTCGAGAAGGTCACACCCGTCTCGGTCAGGACGGCGATCTCCTTGTCATCCAGGAACACGACGTCGCGGGTGTGGCTCAGGATCGCGGGCACGTCCGAGGCGACGAAGTATTCTCCGTCGCCGATGCCGACGACGATTGGCGGACCGTTGCGAACCGTGACCAGCTTGTTGGGATCATCAGCAGAGAGCAGCACGAGTGCGAACAGTCCGCGGACGCGCTTCATCGCGCGCTGGACCGCCTTCTCGAGGCCGTCGTTCTTCCACTCCTTCTGGACCAGATGGGCGACGACTTCGGTGTCGGTCTCTGATTCGAACTTGTGGCCGTCGGCGATCAGCTCGCGCTTGATCTCGAGGTAGTTCTCGATGATGCCGTTGTGGACCACGACAATGCGGCCGCTGCCATCGCGATGCGGGTGAGCGTTTTCTTCGGTTGGTCGTCCGTGAGTCGCCCACCGCGTGTGCCCAAGCCCATAGGCACCGTTAAGCGGCTGGCCCTGGATCGCGTTCTCGAGATTGATCAACTTGCCGGCACTGCGCCGGATTTCAATGGCGCCGCTCTGGACGACCGCAACGCCGGCTGAGTCATAGCCGCGGTACTCCAGACGTCTCAACCCATCGATCAGGACGGGCACAACAGGCTTTGGTCCGATATAGCCGACGATTCCGCACATAGCCAGTATCCAGTAGCCGGTATCCAGAAAACGCAGTTGCCAGAAGAGTAATCCTGGCGTCTGGCTACTGGCTATTTCTCTTCTGCTTCCGTTTAGCGACCCAGCCGTCCTTATTCTCCTGGCGCGAACGGCCAAGAGCGAGAGCACCGGACGGTACATCCGAAGTAATGGCGGAGCCTGCTGCAATGTACGAGCCATCAGCCAGCGTCACTGGCGCGACAAGTGTGCTATTGCTCCCGACAAACACTCCGGCGCCGATCGTTGTCTGGTGTTTCTTCTCTCCGTCGTAGTTACAGGTGATGGTGCCGGCGCCGACGTTGGTCTTCTCGCCAATCACTGCGTCGCCCAGGTAGGCGAGGTGATTCGCTTTTGCGCCCTTCCCCATCGACGTCTTCTTGAGTTCGACAAAGTTACCGATGTGGGCGTCCGGACCAACCGCTGATCCAGGGCGAATGTGCGCGAACGGCCCGAGGAATGCGCCGGCCTCCACTGTGGAGTCTGTGACCACAGTGTGGTTTCTGACACACACACGATCGCCGATCGTCGAGTTGACGATTCGAGTGCCAGAGTGAATTTCGCACGCGGCGCCGATCTTGGTTGAGCCTTCAAGAAACACGCAGGGGTAGATCACGGTATCCGGCCCGACGACGACGTCGGCGTCGACGTAGGTCGTGGCGGGATCGATCAGCGTAACGCCCGCGGCCATCAACTCTTCGTTCTTCTGCTGGCGGACCATAGTGGCAACCTCTGCGAGTTCGGTGCGGCTGTTGATGCCGCGAATATCGTCGGGACGTGAGATCGTCCAGGTGGCGACCTCTCGCTTCTGCTTGCGATAGATCGCCACGAGATCGGGCAGGTAGTACTCCCCCTGCTTGTTGGCGGTGCCAATCGAATCCAGCGCCGTAAACAGGCCGCTCAAATCAAAGGCGTAGATGCCGGAATTGATTTCGTTGATCGCCTTCTGCGCGTCGGTCGTGTCCCGCTCCTCGACGATTTTCGAAATTCGGCCGCTGCTGCGAACGATGCGACCATAACCAAACGGCCTCGCGAAGATTGCCGTCATCACCGTTGCGGCGGCGGCAGCGTCCACGTGGGTCGCCAGCATGCCCTCGAGCGAGTCCACGGTCAGCAACGGCACGTCACCTGACAGCAGGACCACTGTGCCGGCCTTGCCTTCGAGTAACTGACGGGTCTGCAATAGCGCGTGGCCGGTGCCGAGCTGTTGTTCCTGGGTGACGAATTGCAGCGTCGACCGCGCGCTGAGGGATTGCTTGACCTCGTCGGCGCCATGGCCGACGACCATCGTGATGCTGGCGGGTGACAGCGCCGACGCGGTTCTAAGCACGCGCTCGATGAGCGTCAGCCCGCCGATCTGGTGCAGCACCTTGGGCAACTGCGACTTCATCCGCGTGCCCTTCCCGGCGGCAAGAATGACTACGTGGATGTCTGAGACTGGTGAGGGAGCCAAGCGCACAATTCTATTCCGACAAGGTTGTTGTGGAAATTATGTCAATCAACCAATTTGCTCCGCTCTACGATGTCGTAAACCTCCTTCGCCGTCATTCCAAGCCGCTCCCCAACAGCCCTGGCCACCTCTCGTTTTGAGCCAAACGCAGTGTTTTCTGCTATTTGACCAAAAACAATCACCACTTCTGCGTCTGAGGGCCGGTCCCTCTCGATCTCTGATGCATCGGCCGGCGGAACCAGCACCGTAAACTCGCCTTGCGGCTCCTGAAACTTCGCCAGGAGTTCGTCTGGGGTCCCCTGAGCGAACTCCTCGTGAAGCTTGGTCAGCTCACGAGCGACAATAATTGGTCGTTTAACCAATTTGACTAAATCTTCCAGTGTTTTCCTGACCTTGTGGGGGGCCTCAAAGAACACGACAAGCCGATCGTTTGACGACCTGGCGAGCTCGTCCAACCATTTTTTACGGTCTTTTAACCTAATTGGTGGAAACCCAAGGAAGACAAAGCCCTGTGACGAGACTCCTGAGGCGGAAATGGCCGCGACGACCGCGCAGGCACCCGGGATCGGCTCGACCGTGAAGCCTGCTTGCCTGACGGCCGCCACCAGTGCGGCCCCCGGATCAGAGATCCCAGGCGTTCCGGCGTCCGTCACGAGGGCGACTGACTCGCCTCTTGCCAGCCGAGCGGTGACTCGCTCGACGCGGGCGCTTTCGTTGTGCTCGTGGACGCTCAGAATCGAGGTCTCAATCCCGAAATGCCTGAGCAAAATACCGGTTCGCCGGGTGTCTTCGGCGGCCACCAATTGCACCTGCTTGAGCACCTTCAGCGCCCGCAGCGTCATGTCGTCGAGATTGCCAATGGGCGTGGCGACTACATAAAGAACTCCGTGGGAGTCGCGGGCCATGGGCGCATTTTAAGGTACCATTGCGAGGATGGTCGCTTCCCTAACTAACTGACACAGGAAGGCATGCACGCGGCTGAACCACTACCCCACTTCGTAGACGACTACCTTTCCTTTCTCTACGAGGTGCACCCCACCGGCGCCACCATGGATGGGGTCCACATTCACGACGATCTGCTCGAGGACTTCCGGCGTTCGGCGATTGATACGCACGTCAGTGCGCTCGCAGGATTTGCCAGGCGTCTCGACAGCATTCCCCTCGATCAACTTCCCGCGAAGGAGAAGATCGAGCACGAGATCGTGTCGGCCAACATCCGCGCGCGCCAGTTCGAACTGGAGGCGGTACGGTCGTGGGAACGCAATCCGCACATCTATGCCGACACGCTGGCGGCAAGCCTCGCGGCACAGGCGATCTTCACCTCATCGCCCGAAACCGATCGTGCGCGCCGCGTCCTGTCGAAACTTCGCCAGGTGCCGCGCCTCGTGCTGGCCGCTCGCGACAACATCAAGGAACCGCCGGCCATGTACGTCAAGGTCGGCATCGACACCTGGCGCGGTTGCATGTCGTTCATCGACGCAGATCTGCCGCGCGCCTTTTCCGGTGTCGACGACATCCACCTGCTCGGAGACCTTGACGACGCCTGCAGGGAAGCGGTCCGAACGATTGGCGCCTATGTCGAAGATCTCGAGAACGACATTCGCCCGAAAGCCAAAGGGACATTCCGTCTCGGACGCGATCGCTTCGAGCAGAAGCTTCGCCTCGAAGAAGGCCTGAACCTTCCCGTTGACCGCCTGCTGGCGATCGCCGAACGCGAGCTGGCCCGAACGCAGGAAGAGTTCCGCCAGCTCGCCGGCAAGAACGGCGTCGATCCGATCGAAGCCTGGCGCAAGGCAAAGCAACAGCATCCTGACGCCGGCAAGCTGATCGCGACCGCGCGCGAACAGGTGAGCGAGCTGCAGACGTTTCTCGAACGCAACCAGATCATCACCCTGCCCGATCGAGGTGAGGTTGCCGTCGGCCCGACGCCGGAGTTCTTCCGCTGGTCGTCAGCCAGCATGTGGACGCCCGGGCCGTTCGAAGCCCGCGCATCCCGCGCGATGTACTACCTCACCGACGTCGATCCGAAGTGGGACGCCGAACGCAAGGCCGAACACCTGCGCGATTTCAACCTGCCGACGCTCTGGGCAATCTCGATTCATGAGGTCTACCCCGGGCACTTCCTCCACTACCAGTTCCTGCGCAAGGTGGAGTCGAAGGTGCGCCGCTCGACGTTCTTCGCACCCTCGTCCTACATGGAAGGCTGGGCGCACTACTGCGAGCAGATGATGATCGAAGCCGGCTTTGGCGGTCGCGATCATTCAATGAAGCTCGGACAGCTCGCCGAATCGCTGGTGCGGCTGGCGCGATTCATCGTCGGCATCCGTCTCCACACCGAAGACTGGTCGGTCGAACAGGGCGTGCGCTTCTTCCGCGACGAAGCCTACCTGGAAGACGCCAACGCCCGTCGCGAGGCCGAGCGCGGAACGTTCGATCCCACGTACCTGGTCTACTCGGCGGGTAAGTTGATGCTGCTCAAACTGCGCCGCGATTGGTACGAAGAGCAGGGCGGCAAGCCGTCGCTGCGCAATTTCCACGACGCGTTCATGTCGCACGGCGCCGCGCCGTTCTGGGCCTTGCGCAAGTTGATGCTCAAGTCACACGACGACGCAGTGTTGGAGTAATCGGGCCAACAGGCCAACGGGCCGACAGGAAAGACAACATGCCTCTTTACGAGTATCAGTGCGAGAAGTGCGCACACCGTTTCGAAGTGATCCAGAAGTTCTCGGACGCGCCGATCGAGGTGTGCCCGAAGTGCGGTGGACCGGTGGTGAAGTTATTGTCGTCGCCGGCGATTCAGTTCAAGGGATCCGGCTGGTACATCACCGACTACGCCAAGAAGGGCAGCGACAGCGCCACGACGCCCGCGTCGAGTGAAACGAAGACGGAAACCAAGACTGAGACGAAGACCGAAACGAAGTCCGAAACCAAGAGCGACTAGGACAGTCCGGCTGAAGCCGGACGCCGCAGGAAAAGACGTAAGCGGCATCCGCCTGCCGGCGGATTGTTCATTTCACTGTCTTCAGATATTCCCGAAACGCGTCCGCGATGTCCGGTCGCTTCAACGCGAAATAGACACTCGCCTTCAGGAACCCCAGCTTGTTGCCGGTGTCGTGCCTGACACCGTCGATCTCCAGGGCGTAGAGCGGGCGCGTCTTGAGCAGCCGGCGTAGCCCATTGGTCAACTGAATCTCGCCGGACTTGTCCTTGGCCGTCTCGTGCAGGGCGGGGAAGATGTCCGGGGTCAGCAGGTATCGCCCGACAATGGCCAGATCCGAGGGGGCTTGTTCGCGGGGCGGCTTCTCGACCAGGTCCGTGATCCGGTAGACGCCCTTGCCGAACTCCGGCGCCGGTTCACCCGCAATCACGCCGTACGCCGAGACGTTCTCCATCGGCACCCGCTCGACGGCCAGCACCGGCCCGCCCGCGCGATCGAACACGTCGACCATCTGCTTGAGTGCCGCCGGCGTGGCGTCGTACACGTCATCCGCGAGGATGACGGCGAAGGGCTCGTCACCCACGATCGTCTCCGTGACGAGCACGGCGTGACCGAGGCCGAGCGGTTCCCCCTGGCGCACGTACGACACCTGGATCAATTCGGAGATCTTGCGAACTTCGTCGGCAAGGTCCTGCTTGCCGCGGCTCTCGAGGAAGGCCTCGAGCTCCTTCGACACGTCGAAGTGGTCCTCGATGGCGTTCTTGCCGCGTCCGGTGACGACGACAATGTTGGGAATGCCGGCAGCGACCGCTTCCTCGACGCCGTATTGAATGGTCGGCTTGTCGACGAGCGGCAGCATTTCCTTAGGTTGCGCCTTGGTGGCGGGCAGGAAACGGGTCCCGAGACCCGCGGCGGGGAACACAGCCTTACGAATTCTGGCGCTCACTCCACTAGAATACCAGCGGCGTCTATGCTCGATCCCAACTTCGTTCGCGACAACCTTGATGCGGTCCAGACCGGGATGGCCAACCGCGGCCTGAACGTGACGGCCGAGTTGCAGACCCTTGCCACGGCGGAGGCCGATCGCCGGCGCCTGATTCAGCAAAGCGAAGCAATGAAGCGCGAGCAGAACGCGTCCGGTGAAGAGGTCGCGCGCGCCAAGAAACAGGGGATCGACGTCTCGCACATTTTCGAAGCCAACAAGCAGCGTGGCCAGCAGATCAAGCAGCTTGACGTTGAGCTCGAGGCGGTGGAGCAGCGCCGTACCAACCTGCTCGAGACCCTGCCGAACATCCCCCACAGCAGCGTGCCGGTGGGGAAGAGCGCGGCCGACAACCAGGTCGTGCGGACCTGGGGTGACCCGCGCGCGTTCGACTTCGAACCCAAGGCGCACTGGGATCTCGGTCCAGAACTGGGCGTGATCGACTTCGAGCGTGCGACGAAGATTTCCGGCGCGCGCTTCTCAATCCTGATGGGCGCAGGCGCGCAGCTCGAACGCGCGTTGATCAACTTCATGTTGAACCTGCACACGGGCGAGCACGGCTACACGGAAGTGCTGCCGCCATTCCTCGTGTCGTCAGCGACGCTCTACGGAACCGGTCAGCTGCCGAAGTTCGAGCAGGACCTGTTCAAGATCGGCGGGGAATGGGACCTGTTCCTCATCCCGACGGCGGAGGTGCCGGTCACCAATCTCTACCGCGGAGAAATTCTCGACGGCCGCCAGATGCCCATGCGCTATACGGCGTACACACCCTGCTTCCGCAGCGAAGCGGGTTCATACGGCGCCGACGTGCGCGGCCTGATCCGGCAGCACCAGTTCGACAAGGTCGAACTGGTCAAGTTCACCACCCCGGAGCAGTCGTACGACGAGCTTGAAAGCCTGACCGCGAACGCCGAGAAGGTGCTGCAGTTACTCGGCCTGCCATACCGCACCATGGCGCTGTGCACGGGCGACATGGGCTTCTCTTCGGCCAAGACCTACGACATCGAGGTGTGGCTGCCGAGCCAGAAAGCGTATCGAGAGATCTCGTCCTGCTCGAACTGCGAGGCGTTCCAGGCCCGACGCGCGAACATCAAGTTCCGTCGCGACGGGACGGGCAAGGCCGAACACGTGCACACGCTCAACGGCTCCGGCCTCGCCGTGGGCCGGACGTTGATTGCGATCCTCGAGAATTACCAGCAGAAGGACGGCTCGGTGGCCATTCCCGAGGTGCTGCAGCCGTATATGGGCGGGAAGAGCAGGATCGCGCGCGTAAGCGGCGCGTGATTCACGGATTTGGCGGAGAGGAAGGGATTCGAACCCCTGGAACCCGTGAAGGTTCAACGGTTTTCAAGACCGCCGCTATCGACCGCTCAGCCACCTCTCCGCTCCAGCTATTGTACCTTCGTCAACGGATAAGGACGACACAGTGAGCGACATTACCCAACTTCAGATGGAAGACACGGTCGTCGGCTCGGGCGCCGAGGCCAAGGCCGGTCACAAGGTGTCTGTGCACTACACCGGCTGGCTGTACGACCCGGCCAAGCCAAACAATCGCGGCACCAAGTTCGACAGCTCAAAGGATCGCAACGATCCGTTCGACTTCCAGCTCGGCGCCGGCCACGTGATCGCTGGATGGGACCAGGGGTTTGCCGGCATGAAAGTCGGCGGCACACGGGTGCTGACGATTCCGCCGCACATGGGGTACGGCGCGCGCGGTGCCGGCGGCGTGATTCCGCCCAACGCCATACTGGTGTTCGAAGTGGAACTGCTGGGAGTGAAGTAGCCAGTAGCCGGATGCCAGTATCCAGAAAAACAGAAATTGTTCTGGCTACCTGCTACTGGATACGGGCTACCGCATGAACTGTAAGCATTTCGGTGTCTGCGGCGGGTGCACGCTTCCAGGCGTGCCCTACGCCGAGCAGTTGACGAGGAAGCGCAATCAGCTGTCCCGGCTGCTGAACGTAGACGTCCCACCGCTCATTCCTTCACCGAAGGAATCCGGATTCCGAAACAAAGTAGCGTTCGTGTTTGGTGCGGCCGGTCGCGATCGATCGGTGATGGGCCACTTCGCGCGCGGCTCGCAGCGCGTGATCCCGATCGAGGAATGCCCGGTGCACCACGCGCGCGGCAACCAGGTCGCGTTTGCCCTGCGCGACCGGCTCCAGAAAGTCAGGATCTTCTCGGACCTGCTGCGTCATCTCGTGATTCGTGTCACCGACGATGGCAAAGAAGCATCGGCCATGCTGGTCGTGCACGAGAACGACAAGTCGCTCCGGGCGCCGATCAAGAAGTTTCTCGCCTCGGACGACAAGCCGGACGGCTTCTTTGTCAACGTCAACAGCAAGCCAGGTCCGTACATGGTCGGCGAGCAGACGCTGAAGATCGAGGGTCGCAGTCACGTCAAGGAAACGATCGGTGACGTGTCGTATCTCGTATCGCCGACCGCGTTCTTCCAGACCAACTCAGGCGCCGCGGCCGTGCTGGTAAGGCTCGTGCTCGAAGAGTTGGCGGATGCGAAGCGGGTGCTTGATCTGTATTGCGGCACCGGACTGTTCACGCTGCCGATCGCCAAACGCGGTGCCACCGTCACGGCCATCGAAGAGAACCGGCAGGCGATCGCTGACGCGGAGCTGAACGTGCGGCTCAATCGACTACCGGCAGGACAAATCAGGTTTCTTGCCGCCCGCGTCGAGGATGCGTTGGTACGGGTCAGCAAGGATGCCTGGGACGCGATCGTGCTCGATCCGCCGAGGCAGGGTTGCCCGCCCGCGGTGCTGACCAGTGTTTTCGAGAAGATGCGGCCAGCCAGGGTCGTGTACGTCTCCTGCAATCCCGATGCGCTGGCGGCGGAAATGCCGGTTATTCTCAAGACGGGCTATCGCGTGTCACGCGTGCAGCCGGTAGACATGTTTCCGCACACCGAGCACATCGAAACCGTCGTGTCGTTCGCTCGCGCATGATCCAGGGCACTCGCGTCCTCGTGCTCGTCTCCACCGTGCTGGCGGCGTTGGTCGAGGGCTACCTCGGATCAGGGACCTCGCGTGTGCCGCAGGTGCTGTGGATTGGTGTCGGCGGGTTCCTGCTGATGCTGTCGGCCGGTCATCAGTGGCGATGGATGGCCATGCCCATCCTGATGGCGTCGCTCTATCTGACGCCGGCAATTCTCTTCCTGACCTACGGCGCGGTCGACTACGGGCTCGATGCGATCTGGCTGTTGCCGCTGCTGGGTTTGATCCTGTCGGATCGTGGCACGCTCGACTGGTCGTTGCCGGGGCGATGGCAGTGGCCGTTGATCACTTGGACCGCGATGGTGTCGCTCACCTGGCCGATCGTGCTGTTGCGTGAAGCGGACTTCGCGTTGTGGATCCTGCCGCTGCAGCGCGTGTCCAATTCCAGCGATGGCGCACCGCCCTGGCTGATTGCGCAGAACATCGCTTACTTTGCGCTGCTGCATAACGTCGGCATCCTGCTGGTGGATGCGCTGTGCCGCTGGTATCGAAGCGAGTCGGAGCGCTTTCGCGCGCAAGTGCTTGCGCCGATGGTGATGGCGGCCGGCGTGGCGGCCGCGGTCGCGGCGTATCAGGGCTTTGTCGATCTCACGTTCCTGAACACCGGCTTCTGGGCCTACATGATTCGCGCCTCCGGCACATTGGCCGACGCCAACAAGCTCGGCGCCGTTGCCGGACTGTGGACGATCGGGGCCGTCGCCTATGCGCGGCGCTTGCCGGCACCGTGGAACGGCGTGGTTTCGATCGCCGGACTGGTGCTCGGGATCTCCGCAGCATGGCTGTCGGGTTCACGCACCGGCCTCGCGTCGGTGCTGATCAGCGCGCCGATCGCGGGCGTCGAGGCGTTGCGCTGGCTCAAGCTGGACGTCCGCAAACTGGCAACGGCCGCGATCGTGGCGATCGTCATCGGCGGCGCGATGGTCGCGGTGCTACGAAACGCCTCGACTCACACGATCGTGCAGCGCGGCACGCTTGGTTACCTGCCGTTCATCGGGGATCGCGGCATTGCCGAGAGCGCGAACGAGTTGTTGTGGGATCGATTCAGCTACGGGCCGACGGCGATCCAGATGATCAAGGAGCATCCAATCGACGGCGTCGGCCTGGGCATGTTCCATCCCCTGTCGCACGACTTCGGGAAGGCGGCAGGCAGAGAAGGCCTTGTTCCGGACAACGCCCAGGCGTGGTGGCGGCACAACCTCGCCGAGCTGGGCCTGCTTGGCTTCGTGCCGATGCTCTGGTGGTGCGTTGCCTTTGCGCCGTCGCTGTTTGCGACCGGCGCGTCGCGCGATCGTGTCACCAGTGGCATGTTGCGTGGAGTGCTGATCGCGTTCTTCTTTGCGTCACTGTTCGGCCTGCCGTCGCAATCGGCGGCCATCACCCTCACCTTCTGGGTGATGGTGTTCTGGTTCGCTCTGGAGCAGGGCGGCGACGCGCTGGTGCCACCCAGGAACCAGAAGTGGTCGCCCATGGTTTTGTCGCTGACAATTGCCCTGGTCGTTGTCCACGTTGGAGTGACGACCGCCGATGCCTTTGGCGATCTGCGGCCGCGTCATCGCGCGGAGCGATTCGAGTGGTATTACCGCTACGGGTACCACATCAGCAACGACGGCGCCGACGTCGAGCGCGATCCAGGAGGCAATCCGATCGGCCGGCGATGGACCATGAAGCAGTCGCTGGCGTTGATCCCGGTCAAGGGCAAGATCCTCAAATTCGCGGCGTGGGTCGATCATCCAGACGCCGACGAGCGTCCGGTGCATACGCAGATCTACGCCGACTCGATGCTGGTCTACGAAGGCGATCTACGACGCACGCCGCTGTTCATCGACATCCCGGCGACGCCCGGCAGGCACTACATGCTGATTGAAACCGCGATCGATCGCACGTTCCGTCCGAGCGACGCCGGTAGCCGCGATGCGCGCGACCTGGGCCTCTCAATCCGCGACTGGACCTGGGAGTAGCCGCTACTTTTTCGGGACGGTCTTTTCCAGGTAGGCGCGGATCGTGTCGTAGGTGTGCGGCTGCAGCCACGCCTCCTCGACGCGAGCGTTGAGATCGGCAAGCTGCTGCGTGCGCGCCAGGATCGGCGAGTAAAAGGCTTCCTTCGTCAGCGCAAACGCCCCTGCGGGAATCGCCGCCAGCTTCTGCCCGACTTCCGTCGCCCGGTCCATCAGCATTCCAGCCGGGCACTTCTCATCGATCAGGCCCAGGGCCTTCGCTTCGTCAATCTGAACGGTGCGCCCGCTGAAGACGAGGTCACGCAAGTGGCCGTCGGGGACGCGTGCCGCCATGATCTGCAACGGCAGCGCCGGAAACGGCACACCAACAGCAAGTTCGGGAATGCCGATGCGGCCGTTGCCTTCCGTCATGATCCGGTGATCGCACGCGGCGGCGAGGATGCAGCCGCCAGCGATGGCGTGACCGTTGACGGCGGCGACAAGCGGCTTTGGAAACGTCAGCGTCGCGCGCAGGAACTCATCGAGTACCGGCAGGAATCGACGTGCGTAGCCGGCGCCTTCCTTGACCAGTCGAAACAGATCGACGCCGGCAGAGAAGGATGATCCGGATCCGGTCAAGATGACCGCCTTGACGGACTCATCCCTGGCGGCCGTGAGTTCGGCGGTAATCGCTTCGCCCAGTTCGATGTCCATGGC
>Ga0075471_10000027_pt1 | contig 57856 bp, 51 predicted proteins | sample DEB19_08_DNA_2_FD_74787 | JGI IMG/M metagenome (GOLD analysis project Ga0075471, IMG submission 74787) | Aqueous microbial communities from the Delaware River and Bay under freshwater to marine salinity gradient to study organic matter... | ecosystem: Environmental > Aquatic > Marine > Coastal ...
TGGCACCGATGTCGCTGCTGACCTACGAAGAGGCAAGGCCGTGGGCACGCGCGATGAAGCAGCGCACGGCGCTGCGTGACAAGGCCGGCGCGATGCCGCCTTGGTACATCGAGAAGAACATCGGCATTCAGCACTACAAGAACGACCCATCGTTGAGCGACGCCGAAGTGGCGAAGATCGCCAAGTGGGCCGATACCGGCGCGCCGCGCGGCAACCCGGCCGACGCGCCCAAGCCGCTGGTGTTCGAGGACGCCGACGCCTGGCACGCCGGCGAGCCAGACCTGATCGTCGAGAGCCCGGAGATCACGGTCAAGGCGAACACGCCGGACTGGTGGGGCGAGTTCCCGCCGACGCTGCTGCCGATCAAGGAAGACCGCTACGTGAAGTCGGTTGAAATCCGCGAGGTCAACAACTTCAGCAACGAGTCTGGACGCCAGACCGTTGGCCAGCGCTACGTGTGGCATCACCTGATCTGGGCCACCGCCCCGGTTGATGAATCGGGCGATGCGCTCGACGCGTCGGTGACGCAGGACGCCGTCGGCTGGCCGGTGCATGAAGTGGGCCGCAACGCCGATGTCTTCGACGAAGATGCGGGACGCCTGTTGAAAGCGGGTTCGAGCATCATTTATCAGTCGGCGCACCTGCACTCCGGCGGCGCAGACGTGAAGTCGAAGCTGCTGTTTGGCTTCCGCTTCCATCCGGTCGGCTACAAGCCGAAGAAGCGCACGACGCTGCACAGCCTCGCCAACGCGCTCGACATCGACATCAAGCCGCAAGAGGCGAACCAGCAGCTGCACGCCTATGAAGTGCTGCAGACGCCGGCCAAAGTGGTGACGTTCGAGCCGCACCTGCACGCGCCCGGCCAGCGCATGTGCCTCGAGGCGATCTGGGGCTTCAACATCCAGACCCTGACCTGTGCCGGTTACGACCACAACTGGGTGCGCCAGTACGAGTACCAGGATGATCACGCGCCGATCCTGCCGCGCGGCACCATCCTGCACATCATCGGCTACATGGACAACACGCCGAACAACAAGAACATCCCCGATCCGCGCAACTGGCAGGGATCCGGCAACCGCTCGATCGCGAACATGTTCATCGACCTCGGCCAGATCATGCCGTTGACCGATGCCGAGTTCCAGGACGAGATGGCCAAACGCAGAGAGAAGCTTGGCGCAAACCGTCCTGACGTCATCATCGGATGTCCGTTGTGCAACGTCATTCCGCCGCCGGCGACGGCGAAGCCAACGGCCAGCGGCCAGCAACAACAGCAGCAGTAGAGCAATGAAGCGATTCGTCTTATCAGCGCTGATGGTGGGGCTCGCGTATCAAACCGCGAGCACCCAGATGCTCACCTACTCGAGCGGCCAGAACGTCTCGCCCGCCTTTGAAGGCTGGGAGAAGAACGAGGACGGCTCGTTCAACATGATGTTCGGCTACATGAACCGGAACTGGGAAGAAGAGCCGGACGTTCCGATCGGCCCCGACAACATGATCTCGCCGGGGCCCGCCGACCAGGGCCAGCCCACGCACTTCCTGCCGCGCCGGAACCGCTTCGTGTTCAAGGTGCGTGTCCCGAAGGACTGGGGCAACAAGGAACTGGTCTGGACGCTGACCGTACGTGGCAAGACCGAGCGCGCGTATGCGACGCTGCGCGAAGACTCCCTTGTCGACAACATCGTGCAGGCGTCCGAGCAGGGCGCGCTCGGCGCCGGTGTCAGCAGCCCGCTGATCCGCGCCAACGTCGCTCCGGAAATCACCATCGACACGGGTGAGCGCCGCGCGCAGGTCGGCCAGCCGTTGACGCTGGTTGCGGTGGCCAAGGACGACGGTGTGCCGCGTCCGCGCTACGGTCCAGACTCGCGAGAGGCGGAGCGGATTGCCGCGGCGCGCGCCAAGGCGACGAACTCGTCGCCGACGGTCGTGCCACGCGGCACCGTGGCGTTCGATCCGGCCTCGCAGCGTCCGCCCTCAGCCATCACGGTGGGCAGCCAGACCGGCCTTCGTCATTCGTGCTTTGTGTATCGCGGCGCGGGCCGCGTGTCGTTCACGCCTCGGCAGGCCAAGGTGTGGGAAGACACCCGCGCCGGTGCGAACTCGCCGTGGGCGCCGCGCTGGATGGCGCCGGCCGTGCCGGCCGACGGCAAGTACCAGGTCAACGTGACCTTCGCGGATCCTGGCCAGTACACGATCCGCTGCATGGCTTCCGACGGCGCGCTCAACACCTACAAGGACGTCGTCGTTCAAGTGAAGTAGACAGTCGCCGGTCGCCGGTAGCCAGAGTGATTCCTGGCTACTGGCACCTGGCTACCGCCGCTTTCCTGCGGCGGTTACGATCCCGACCCATCCAATCATCCCGATGATCGTGAACACAGCGACGTTCACGGCGGAACTGCGCGGCTGCGGCGTCATCGACACACCGGGATCACCGAGCAGGACCACGGCCGCCCACGTGCGGCTGTTGGCGTAGGGATCGCGCCCCGCGGCGGCCACCTGCACGCAAGAAGGCGCGCGCGAGGCTATGCAGGCCTTCCGCGCCCGAGACGTGGCCATCGGCGGTCCGGCATCCACTCAGCACGACGAGCGCGCCCTGCAACGGCAGCTGGTAGATTTCGCGCGCCTGCAGCAAGCCGTCTTCCTGCTCGGACTCGCCGAGCACCACGGCCGAGCGCTCGGGCACGGCCGCATCAAGGATGGCGTGGGTTGCGAGGTGCCAGATCGGATAGCCCTCCGCCGCCTCGTCCTTGACGGCTCTCTCGGTGGCGCTGCAGCCAGTTCGTGGAGTGCAGTGTGGATGAGGTGGACGTCGTCCAGCAGGCTGCCGCGGCGAAACGCGCCGCGACCGCTGGCGGCAATCGCCAGGTGCTCCGACTTACGTTGTTGTATTTCGGTTTCCGCCATCCGCTGACCCCTGCGCATCTGGTAAGAGGCGCAGGCGGGCGGATTTGCTCACACGCGGATCAGCTACTGAGGAGCCCTCAGGTCGAAGGCCGCCAACTGCCGGTCGTTGCGCACGTAGTAGCGGCCTCCGGCGAGGGCCGGGTAGGCGCGGACCACGCCCTTCATGAGAGGCGCCCGTGCAGCGAAGCGAAACGCCTTGGGCGAGGCGGGCGCGAGTGCGAGTTCCCCGGACTCACGCATGATCACGAGCGTGTCGCCCGCGATCAATAGCGATCCTGCACCGAAGCCATCCACGTTCCACATGACCTTGCCGGTGGCAAGCTCCACGCAGCGCAGCGTCTGTCCAAATTCCTGGCGCCCGTCGAAGCCATACAGATACCCGTCCTTCAAGACGCTGGTCGAATAGTGATTTGACATCGACTCTTCGCCAGACCAGACCTGCGTCACCTGGCTGTTCGCCACCTTCAGCAGCGTCGCGCCGGTACTGTAGCTGGCTGACAGGAAGATCTGATCGCCGGTGACGATCGGCGTTGCGGCATTCACCGAAGCGGCCTGCCGGGACCGCCATCGCATCTGATATCGCACCTTGCCGTCGGCCGGATCGAGCGCCACCAGGCCGGTTCGCGTGAAGAACACCGCCGTGTGTTGCCCACCGATGTCCGCGACGATCGGCGATGAGTAACTGGCTTCGTCGGCAGTGGAGGTCCACAGCGTCTTGCCGCTCGCGGCGTCGAAGGCGACGATGCCTCCCTGCTTGCCGCCGACGTTGACGAGGACCTTGTTGCCATCGACAACCGGAGAAGACGCCACGCCGAAGTAGCCCTTTGGCGCGTCAAATGTCTTTCGCGTGTCAACGCTCCACAGCATCTTGCCGGTCGCGAAGTCGAGACCGTGCAACAGGCCGTCGGCGCCATGCGTGAACACGCGGCCCCCCGCAATCACCGGCGGCGCACGCGGCCCTTCATCGAATCCGAAGTCATCGCGATACGAGGTGGGGTAGTCGAACACCCAGGTGGTCTTCCCGGTCAGCGCGTCCATCGCCTCCACGGTCTCGCGGTTGTTGACGCGATGGAAGAGCACGAGCCGGTTTCCGGACACCACCGGTCCGGCAAACCCGGCGCCAACCTCGCGCGTCCACATCTGTGGCGGTCCCGATCGCGGAAACGACGGCACGATCGGCGGCCCCGTATAGATGCCGTTACGATTTGGCCCGAGAATCTGCGGCCAGTCCTGCGCGCTGAGAGCGGCGGTAGACAGGACGGCCACGAGGATCAAGAGCATCCTGTTGGCCTGCCGGACTATTCGCGTGTGGGACTGTGTCATCAGCGCGTCATGCTGCGTTCGGCGTTGCCCGAGTAGTTGATGAACACCGTCTTGAGCTCGGTGAAGAAGTTCAGGCCCTCTTCCGCCATTTCGCGCTCGCCAACACCAGTCGACTTGGTGCCGCCGAAGGGCAGTTGTGCCTCGCCGCCAACCGTCGGCTCGTTGACGTGGACCATGCCGACCTCCACCTCATCGATGAACTTCATCACCGCGCTGATGTTCTCGGTGAAGATCGATGTCGTGAGACCGTACTCGACGCTGTTGGCGAAGCGCAGCGCTTCTTCGAGGTTATTGGCGGTCGCCACCGCGAGCACCGGCCCAAAGATCTCTTCCTTGAAGATCCGCATCGTCGGCGCCACGCCATCGAAGATGGTGGGCTGCACGAAGAAGCCGTGCTTCAGCGCATCAGGCCGCGTGCCGCCCGTCAGCAGCTTGGCGCCTTCGGCCGTGCCGATGCCGATGTAGTCCATCACGGTCGACCATTGCTTCTCGTCGACCGACGGCCCCATGTCCGACGCGTGATCGAGTCCGGGGCCAAGCGTGATCTTCTCGGCCATGGCCACCAGGCGCTCGACCAGCTTCGACTTGATGTCGGGATGCGCGATGACACGCGACGTCGCGGTGCAGCGCTGACCGGTGGACCCGAACGCGCCGCCATGGATCGCCACCGCGGCCTTGTCGAGATCGGCGTCGGGCATCACGATCACGGCGTTCTTGCCGCCCATTTCACAGGTGACCTTTGCGCCGCGTTGTGCCGCCTTCACATACAGCGCGTTGCCGATCGCGTTCGACCCGGTAAACGAAATCGCCTTGAGTTCCGGCGCCGCCACCATCGCGTCGCCGACCACCGAACCACGGCCGACGATCATGTTGAACACGCCCGGGGGCAGCCCCGCCTCTTCGTAGATCTCCGCAAGCAGGACCGACGTGGCCGGTGTCAATTCGGCCGGCTTGAAGACGACGGCGTTGCCGGCCACGAGTGCCGGCGCGGACTTCCAGACCGGGATCGCCCACGGAAAATTCCACGGCGCGATCAGGCCGACGCAGCCGAGCGGCTGACGGATGGTGTAGGTGAAGATGTCGCGCGCTTCAGACGGCAGCGTCTTGCCGTGCATGCGGAAGCCTTCGCCCGCGTAGTACTCGAGAATCGAGATGCCCTTGAGGACTTCGCCGCGCGCTTCCTTGAAGATCTTGCCTTCCTCGCGCGTCAGGGTGTGCGCGATCTCGTCGACGCGCCGGCGCGCGATGTCGGCGGCGCGCCACAGTACGCGCCCGCGCTCAGGACCAGGCGTCTTGCGCCAGGCCGGCTGCGCGGCCATGGCCGCATCAACGGCCGCGCGAACGTCGGCGGCAGTGGCCAACGGGAACTCCGCAATCACATCCGCGGTGTCAGCGGGATTGATGTTGCGGCTGATCTGGTTTGAATTCGGGTGGAACCACTTGCCGTTGATGTAGGAGCCGGTATTCACACGGTAATACTACCGGCGAACGGCAGGTGTGCGAAGGTGCGACGGCGTGAGGGTGCTAGCGCCATGCGCGAAGAGATCGGCGAGAACTTGACGCTGGTCGAGAGCCTGAATGAGCTGGCGTCGCTGGCAATTGCCACCGGGCGGCCGGCAGAGGCGCTTGAGCATGCCAATCGCGCCCTGGCGCTTGCGTCGGATTCACGGCTGTCGAATCGGCTGTGGAAGTCGCAGATGGTCAGGGCCGATGCGCTGGCCGCGTTGAAGCGCGGGCCGGAGGCGGTCGAGATGTATCAGGCCGGGATCGACGGCATCGAGGCGGTACGGCAACGAACCGCCGGCGGTGATCGCAGCCGGCAGATGTACCTCGGCGAGCGTTCGGGCCCGTACTACGGTCTGGCGCGCCTTCACGCCGAGGCCGGTCGTCCTTTCGATGGGTTGCTGGCGCTCGAGCGCGCCCGCGCGCGCACGCTGCTTGACGTGCTGGCGGTCGGGCCCCAGTCCAATCGTTCGTTGGCACCCGTTCAACAGAAGCGCGAGCGGGAACTGACGCAGGCCGTGATCTCCGCGTCGTTTGAAATCGACAGCCTGCTGTCGAGACGCAAGCACGAAGAAAGCCAGTTGAAGGCGCTCGAGCAGAAGCTGTCGCGCGCACGCCTTGAACGCGCCGCCTACATCACCGGCCTGTATGACTCGACGCCGGACCTGCGCATTGCCCGCGGTGATGCGCCGATGGTGACGCGCCAGGACCTGGCGTCGCTGGTCAAGCCATCAACCGCCATCGTCTCGATCGTGCTGGACAACATGCAGGTCTGGGCGTACGTGATCACCAAAGGCACCGCCGGTGTATCGGTGACGGCTCACCAGGTGAAGACCAGCAGTGCGGAACTTGCGGCACTTGCCGACCAGTTCGCCAAACAGGTGGCGACGCGCGACCTCGGCTTCTCGGCGAACGCGCGAAAGCTGTACGACCAGCTGTTTGTCGAGACGAAGATCGAACCGCTGCTGCAGGGCAAGTCGCAGTTGATCATGGTGCCGGAGGGACCGCTGTGGCGGGTGCCGTTCCAGGCGCTGCAGACGCCGCGCGAGACGTTTCTGATCGAGGAGCGTGCGGTCTCCTACGCGCCGTCGGTGTCGGCGCTGGCGGCGCTCGACCGGCGGCGACGGGATCGCGAGCAACGGCCGCCGTATCTGCTGGCACTCGGTGATCCGGCGCTGGCAGAGCGATCCGAATCGCGGATGCGCGGTGGGCCGGTCAAGGGACGTTTGCCGCAGGCGGCCCGCGAAGTCAAAGCGCTGGGGCAGTTGTACGGCGCGGAACGCAGCCGTGTGCTGGTGGCCGAAGATGCGACTGAGGCCGCGCTGCGCGAGAATCTCGGACGCGCCAGCGTCGTTCATGTCGCGACGCATGGCGCGCTCGACGACCTGAGCCCGATGTACTCGCACGTGCTGCTGGCGCCCAGGAACGGCGCGGCCAGCGACGAGGATGGCCGCCTCGAAGCCTGGGAGTTGATGAACCTGCCGCTCGACGTCGACCTGGCCGTCCTGTCAGCCTGCTAAACGGCGAGAGGGCCGATCGGGGATGGTGAAGGCGTGATCGGGCTGACGTGGTCGCTGTTTGCCGCGGGTGCGTCAACCGCGGTGGTCAGTCAATGGGAAGTGGACTCGGCAAGCACGACGGCGCTGATGATTGCGTTCCACGAGCGATTGCTGCTGTCGCCTCGCAACGGCCGCGACCCGGTCGCGGCGCCAGACGCGTTGCGGGTCGCCGCGCTGCGGCTGATGCGGGGCGCCGCGTATCGTCACCCCTTTTACTGGGCCGGCTTTGTGGTGATCGGCGCCTCGTAAGCGCGGCTAGCGATTCCAGCGGCCGGCGACCCACCGGCCCGCGCGCTGCAACGCGCTCACGTAGCTGATCATGTCGAAATGGGTGAGGTCGTCGACGGCCTCGAACTCGACATCGCGCTTCAGCGCCCTGAGCGCGCGCGCGTTTTCCTCCGCCGGCTCGAACGGCACCACTTCATCTTCGCGGCTGTGAATCACGTAGGTCGGCTGGCGGCCCAGCAGGTTGATATCGATACCGCGCGTCGACGCCGCCATCGGGATGGCCGCCGTGAACACGTCGGTGTGCGCGGAGGCCATGTGCCAGGCACCACGACCGCCCATGCTGTAGCCGACCACCAGCACCCGCTGGCGGTCGATGTTGTAGGCCTGCATCGCTGCAGCGATCAGCGCCATGGCCGCGGTGTCGCAGGCCGCGTCAGACCAGGCACGCTCGGGACAATCCGGCGCGATCAGGATCGGTTTCAACTGGCGAAGCGCGGGTTCGGCAATCCTGCGGGCGAACTCCGCGCCGTAGTACGCCATTCGCTGACCACCCGGATGGAGCACCAGCACGAGCGGCGCTGGCGTGTTCGGGTTGTAGCCTTCGGGTACTGAGACCGCGTACAACACCTTGCCGGCGCCTGGAATCTCTGCCTGCAACTGGTGCATGCCACGGGTGGTCGGCAGATCGGCGCCCGCGACGGCGAGCGCAACCAGCAGCGGAGCGAACCAGGTCACGGCTACTTGGAGCCGGCGGGCTTGGCCGGCGCCGGCTTCGGGAACGTACCTTCGCGCATCGCCGCCTGGTAGAGCACGGCTGCCATCACCGTGGCCGCCTGCTTCAAGGCATTGGGTTCAATCCGCTCGGAGAAATCGACGTTGGTGTGGTGCGTGCGGACGTCGTAGTTGATGTACTCCTGCACCGCCTGGAATCCAGGCACGCCGACGTCGAGGAACGACAGGTGGTCGGTGGCGCCGATGTGGCCTGGCGACGGGATGATGGCGCCCAGGGCGGCGAGCGGCTTGAGCCACTCGGCCACGATGGTCCGCGCAGGTTCGTTGCCCTCCATGTAGAAGCCGGAGATCGGCGGATAGCCATTGTCGAGATTGAAGTACACCGAGAACTTGTCGCGGGCCGCCTTGTTCTTGTCTCCGGCCAGGTGCTGTTCCACCCAGGCTTTTGATCCAAGCAGGCCCTGTTCCTCGCCGGCCCAGAGGGCGGCGCGAATGGTGCGCCGCGGCCGCACGTTGAGGGTCTTGAGGATGCGCATCGCTTCGAGCACGGTCGCCGTGCCGTCGGCGTTGTCGGTGGCGCCGGTCGCGGTGTGCCACGAGTCCAGGTGCGCGCCGACCATGACGATCTCGTCCTTGATCGCGTTGTCGGTGCCGGCGATCTCGCCAAGCACATTCTGCGTCGCCCGCTCGTCGTTGTAGGTGGCCTGCACCTCAACGGCCAGCTTGACGGGAATGTTCTGCTGCAGCATCCGGGCCACGAGGTTGTAGTGCTCCGTCGCGAGCACGATCGACGTCACCGCGTTCGGACCCATGTCGCGACCGGTGACGAACACCGTGCCGTGTTCGCCGATGTTGGGCTCAATCGCGACGGCCACGCCTTCAGCCTTCAATTGCGCATGGCGTTCCGCGTTCAGGTTCGGCGGCCGGGTCGTCGGGGCGGGGGAAGGCGGCTTCAAGTCGCCGCTTGCTGCCGGACGGTCGGCGCGAATTGCGTATTGCTGAATCGGACTGGTGAACAGGATCGCGCCCTTCAGCTTGCCGGCCTGCGCCTGCATCCCCGCCGCCTCGAGGCCGGGCACCCACACCGGCGTTGCGACGATGCGGCCTGGAGTGGAGGGCGCCCAGCCGCGCGGGTAGCCGGTCAGCGGCATGTAGCGGGGTTCGACCATTTCGATCGTGACCTTGTTGAGGGTCCAGCCGCGTCCGAACGGAAACGACTCGGCCTTCACGTCGGTGAGGCCCATCGCCTTCATCTGCTCCTGCGTCCATGCGATCGAGCGCTTGTGGGCGGGTGAGTTGGTCAGGCGCGGGCCGATGACGGTGGTCAGGTAGTCAAAGGTCTCGAGTACCTTCGACCGCTCCATGCCTTCCGCCTTGATCTTCTCGATCACGCCAAAATCAACGCGGTCTTGCGCAGCGATGGCCGTACACAGGCTGGCCACGGCCAGCAGGGCGATGGAGAGGTGCTTCATGGGCCGGATTCTATAGCAGTCGGCAGTCGACAGTCGGCAGTGAAGAGTTGTCAGCCGGCAGGCAGCAGTCCAGTCATGATGGACGCCCAAATCCGGTGACTGGCCCTTCGGACGGCCACTGTCTGACTGACCACAGACTGTTGACTCACAACTCTTCACTGCCGACTGTCGACTCTTGACTGCTGTAGAATCCGACCCATGAAGACCAATCGTCGTTCATTCCTGCGGATTGGCGGCGCCGCCGGCGCGGCCGCCTTCGTCCTCAATGACAACAGCATCGAACTGGTCGCCCAGGCGTCCCGTGCGCTTGGCAATCGGACGCCCGACGACGTCGCCCAGGACGAGAGTTACTGGCGCGACATCCAGAGCGCGTTCACGCTCGATCGGTCGGTGATCAATCTCAACAACGGCAACAGCTGCCCGAGCCCCACGGTCGTGCACGAGGCCTACAAGCGCTATCTCGATTATTCGAACCAGGCGCCGGTCTATCACCGCGGCTTGATCGAGCGGAACATCGAGGTGGTGCGCCGCCGGCTGGCGGAGCAGTTCGGCTGCGACGCCGAGGAGATGGCGATCACGCGCAACTCGAGCGAGTCGCTGCAGATTGCGCAGAACGGCATCGATCTCGAGCCCGGCGACGAAGTCGTCACGACCGAGCAGGACTACGGCCGCATGTTAACGACGTGGGACCAGCGCGCGCGCCGCAACAAGATCACGATCAAGAAGGTCAACTTCCCGGTGCCGACCACGGGTGAAAACCTCTACGGCATCCTTGAAGGCGCCATCACGCCCCGCACCAAGGTGCTGCACTTCTGTCACATCACCAATCTCACCGGACAGATCTTCCCGGTGCAGAACCTGGCGCGCATGGCCCGCGCCCGCGGCATCATCACCATCGTCGACGGCGCGCATGCGGCGGCACACTTCCCCTACAAGCTGCGCGACCTGGAAATGGACTACTACGGAACCAGCCTGCACAAGTGGCTGCTGGCACCGACCGGGACCGGCTTCCTCTACGTGCGCAAGGATCGCATCGCCAAGACGTGGCCGATGCAGGCCGCGCCGGAGCGCAGCGACAACGACATCCGCAAGTTCGAAGAGATCGGCACGTCGCCCGCGGCGACGAAGGCCGCCATCAACGAAGCGCTCGCGTTCCACCAGGCGATTGGCACCGATCGCGTCGCCGCGCGGCTGCGCTACCTGACGTTGCGCTGGGCGAACAGGCTGAAGGCAAACCCGCGCATCCAGATCCACACCGGTCTCGACCAGGTCTACGGCGTGGCGTGTGTCGGCATCAAGGACATTCCCGCGGCCAGGATCAACGCCTTCATGTGGGACAAGTACCGCATCATCACGACCGCGATCAGCCGTCCTGAATACAACGGCATCCGCGTCACGCCGAACATCTACACGCCGCTTGAAGAGATCGATACCTTCACGGCGGCCATGGAAGATCTGCTGAAGAACGGATTGCCGGCGACCGCCTAGCGCGGCGTGGTCATGCGCCAGCCGCTCACACCAGAACAGCAACGCGCCGTGGAGGAGTTCAAGTCCCTCCGCGGCGTCGAGCCATTTGGCCCGTTCGTCGATCTGCTGCCAAGTCCGGAACTGATGACGCGCGTGAGCGCGCTTGGCGAATACCTGCGCTATCGAAGCGCCCTTCCGCCGCGCCACAGCGAGTTTGTGATCCTGATCACCGCCGCGCACTGGCAGCAGTCGTTCGAATGGCAGATCCACGCGCCGATTGCACTCGAGGCGGGGGTGTCGCAGGCGATCATCGACGCGCTCTGGTCACGCGTGCCGCCGCCTGGACTCGATGACGAGCAGCGGGCGCTGTACGAACTCTGTATCGCATTGCACCAGGACCGCACGGTCAGTCCTGCGTTGCGGCAGCGCGCCCATGCGGGCGTCGGTGAGCAGGGCACGCTCGACGCCATTGCCATCTGCGGCTATTACGCCCTGCTGGCGATGGTCCTCAACGCGCGGCAGCCCTGACCGCGGCGCCCAAATAATTACGGCAGGGCGTGTCGATCCTGGCCGTTCCCGTTCGACGTGTCAGTGAGGGCGACAGACGGCTCTGGCAGCCAGGAGGAAACTGACATGAAGTTCTTTGTGCAGATGAACGTGAAGCGCGGCCCGATGCTGCAGGGGTGGTCGGGTGAAGACGTGCAGCGGATGGTCGACTACATGCGCCAGGTGAACGCGGATCTCAACGCCAAAGGCCAGTTCGTCGTGGCTGAAGGCCTGGTGGATCCTGCCGACGCGCGCTTGGTGACGGCGCAAGCCGACGGCTCTCCGTCGGTGACGGATGGTCCCTTTGCCGAATCGAAGGAGTTCATCGCCGGCTTCTGGATCATCAACGTGAAAGACGCGGACGAGGCCTATCGGTTCGCCGCGACGGTGTCGTCGTGCCCGGGCCCGGGTGGCAAGGCGCTCAACTTCCCGGTTGAAGTCCGACAGGTGGGACAGGCGCCCGCGTAATCCTGTCGATGGGGCAGCCGAGTACGCCAAAATATCCGGCTGATTCACCCATGACGACATTCCTGGATCTGGCGCACGCGCGCAAGGGACACTTCCTGATGGAATCCGGCCTGCACTGCGGGTTGTGGTTCGATCTCGACATTGCCTTCGTCGATCCCAAGGCTCTCGAGCCGCTGGTCAGCCGCCTTGCACAATCGCTCAAGCAGCACGAGATTGAAGCGGTCTGCGGCCCGCTGACCGGCGGCGCGTTCCTGGCGCAGTCAATCGCCAGCCGACTCGGCTGCGAGTTCTACTTCACGGCGCCGGCGACGAGCCCCACCGGCGAGACCGCCAGGGTCCGCTACGTCCTGCCGCCAGCGACCGGACATCGACTGCTGGGCAAGCGCGTGGCGGTGGTCGATGACGTCATGAGCGCCGGTTCGTCCTTGCGCGCCACATTGCGCGAGCTCGAACAGCACGGTGCGATCCCCGTCGTGGTCGGCGCCCTTCACGTGCTGGGATCGGTCGGGGCCAGTTTCTTTACCGAGCGCGGCCTGCGGATCGAGACCCTGGGGCGTGGCGCGTTTGACGCGTGGCGTCCGTCAGAGTGTCCGCTGTGTGCGGCCAGCGTGCCGCTCGATGATCGACAGGAGCCGCAGTCGTAATGCCGACCGCGATTCACCGCCAGGTCGAAGCGGCCCGCACGGGTTTGCTGCCACGCGTCATCACCCGCATGCCATCGGGATGGGCCGTGCTCGGCGACCCGCAGATCACCCGCGGCTACTGCCTGTTGCTGCCCGACCCGGTCGTGCCGGACCTCAACAGCCTGGCCGGCGAAGCGCGCGCGCAGTTTCTCCGGGACATGGCGGCGTTGGGCGACGCCGTGCTCGCCGCGACTGGCGCCGAGCGCATCAACTACGAAATTCTCGGCAACGTGGAACCGGCGCTCCACGCGCACGTGATTCCCCGCCATGCCGACGAAGATCCCTCCCTCCGCCGGACGGCCGTCTGGCTGCACGACTGGTCGTTAGCTCCCGCGCTCGATGCGGCAGGAATGGCCCTTGGCCGGGTGATCGCCAGCCGCTTGTAGGACTGCGGCGGCCTGGCGCAGGCGCATTACACTATCGAAACAATGTCATTCGTTCGCCGCATCTGTTTTTGGGGCGCATTCTGCGCCCTCCTGCTCATCCTGCCCGCCCCAACGTTCGCCCAGGGTTCCACCGAACACAAACACGAGACGCCAGCGGCTGCAAAGCCGGCCGCGCCGGCTGCGCAGTCCAGCCGCGAGCGCCGCACCATCAGCGCGCGTCGCGTCACGGATGCGCCACGGATCGACGGCGTGCTCGACGAGGCGGCGTGGGCGGACGCGCCCGTGGCGGACGGATTCGTGCAGCAGGAGCCGCGTGAAGGCCAGCCGGCGACGGATCGCACCGAAGTGCGCGTCATGTACGACACCGGTCATCTCTACATCGGCCTGCGCGCCTTTTCGTCCGTCGGCGTCACCGCAACCGAAATGCGGCGCGATGCCGATCGACTGTTCGACGAAGACAACTTCCAGGTCATTCTCGATACCTTCCACGACTCCCGTAACGGCTACATGTTCGTGACGACGCCGCTTGGCGCCAAGCTCGAACAGCAGATCTTCGATGAGGGCGAAGGCGGCAATCGCCAGGGCACCTCGAACATCAACCGTAATTGGGACGGCGTGTGGGACGCGGCGGCGAAGATCGTCAGCGACGGCTGGACGGCGGAGATCGAGATCCCGTTCAGCACGGTCCGCTTCATCCCCAGCAGCGCGCAGGTGTGGGGGGTGAACTTCCAGCGCCACACCCGCCGCAAGAACGAGAGCGCGGTCTGGTCGCCGATTCCAAAGGCCTACACGCTGACCCGCGTCAGCATGGCCGGCGAACTGCACGGGCTGTCGGACATTTCGCGCGGTCTCGACCTGCGGCTGAAACCATTCCTGGTCGGCGGCGTGCGGAACATTCAATCGAGCGCAAGCAACAAGAGCACCGACTTCATTCGCGATGTCGGCCTCGATGCCCGCTACGGTTTGACGGCCGGTCTCAGCATGGACGTGACGGTCAATACCGACTTTGCGCAGGTCGAGGTCGACGAACAGCAGGTCAACCTGTCCCGGTTTGGCTTGTTCTACCCGGAGAAGCGCGACTTTTTCCTCGAGAACACCAACTTCTTCACCATGGGCACGGGCACCGCCTTCTCGGTGACCCAGGTCCAGACCGACCTGTTCTTCAGCCGCCGCATTGGTCTGTCTGACTCCGGTACACCGATTCCAATTCTCGGCGGCGTTCGTGTGGCAGGCAAGTCAGGCCGCAACAACATCGGCGTCCTCGACATCCAGACCGACGACGCGTTCGGCGTGGATGGCGCGAACTTCTTTGTTGGCCGCTACAGTCGCGATGTCCTGAAGCGTTCGCGCGTCGGCGCCATCTTTGTCAACAAGGACGTGGTCGGTGGCACGACCAATCACTTCAACCGCACCTTCGGTGTGGACGCCAACATCGCCCCAAGCAGCAACCTCCAGCTGCAGGGCTACGCGGCGAAGACGGAGACGCCTGGTAAGGAAGGCGACGACATGGCCTACTTCGGCCGCATTGCCTACCGCGATACCAAGTGGAACCTGTACTTGAACTATCTCGATGTGCAGGACAACTTCAACGCCGAGGCCGGCTTCGTGCAGCGCACTGGTATTCGCACGACCAAGGCGCACTTCGGACCGACGCCGCGCCCGAAGACCGGCAAGGTGAAGCTGTTCGAGCCGATGTACGTGCTCACCTACACGACCGATCAGGACAACCGGCTCGTCTATCGCAACCACCACGTGATGCTGGGGACCACGCTGCGCGACGACACGTTCATCAACGTGTTCTACCAGAAGGTCTATGACGTGCTCGACGTGCCGTTCCGCATCCGGCCCAACGTGACCATTCCGGCGGGCCAGTATTCGATGCACGAGTGGTACTTCACGTTGAACACCAGCCCCGGCCGCCGCATCTACCAGCGGCTGTCGGTGACGCCGACGCAGTTCTACGACGGCAACCGCCTGAACCTGTCGGCCGCCGCCGGCGCGCGCGTCAGCAGCCAGTTTTCCACGGAGTTGCAGTTCAATCGCAACGACGTCGACATGCCGTGGGGCAAATTCGTCGTCAACCTGTCGACGCTGCGCCTCGACTACACGTTCTCGCCGCGCATGACGATTCGCAGCCTGACGCAGTACAACACCTCGACGCACGAGATCACCAACAACGTCCGCTTCAACTTCATCTATCGGCCTGGCAGCGACATCTACATCGTCTACAACGATCTGTCGCAAACCGGTCTGCCGGCGGATGTGTTTGGAAAGAAGGATCGCCAGTTGTTGATCAAGGCGACCTACCTGCTGCAGAAGTAAGGGGCGGACCCGGATCCGCCCCCATGCGTGCTTAGAAGATGTAGTTGGCCTTCGCGACCGTCGCCTCCGCGAGGCGGCGGCGCATCACGACGGTGTTCACCGGCGTAACCTTCAGCAGACGGCGCAGGGCCGCAAGCTGCGTGCGCAGCGTGTCGCCGTCAGCCATGGCGGCCAGGGCGCTGCGGGCGGCCAGTTCGATCCGGCCGGCCGACTCATTCACCGTCACCCGCGCTGCGTCCTGGTGCAGATCGGCGTTCGACAGCCTGCGGCCCGCGGCGTCCTGCGCGCGCAGCACCGAACTCTCCGCCGCATAGGTGTCGATCAGGATATCGGCCAGGTAGCTGAGGACTTCCTGCTCCTGTTCGAGCTTGGTGCCGAAGCGCTGCATTGCCGTGCCGGCGACCATCAGCACGACCTTCTTGAAGGCGGTGCAGGCGCGTGCTTCGGCTGACAGCACGCCGTCGCCGTCATCCGGCACGCCCATCGACGGGCTCATGATCTCGTCCTGCAGCGCCTTGGCGGCGGCCATCAAGGGCAGTTCGCCCTTCATCGCCTTCTTCATCAACATGCCCGGGATCAGCAGGCGGTTGATCTCGTTGGTGCCTTCGAAGATGCGATTGACGCGCGCGTCACGGTAGTGACCCTCCGGTGCGTATTCGTGCACGAAGCCGTTGCCGCCGTGGATCTGCAGGTTCTCGTCGATGATGTAGTCGACCGTTTCACTGCCGAGCACCTTGGCAATCGAGGCCTCGACGGCGAATTCCTCGAGCGCTTCGAGCATCGGCGTGCCGTCACCGGGCTTCTTGTCCGGCATCGCCGCGATCCGCTGATCGATCAGGCCGGCGGTGCGATACATCATGCTTTCGAGCGCATACTCGCGCGCGGTCATCTCGCCGAGCTTGTGCTTGATGGCCCCGAAGTTGGCGATCGGGGTGTTGAACTGCTTGCGCCCGGTTGCGTACTTGGCGGCTTCCTCGATGTTCTTCTTCGCGCCCCCCGAGCACATCGCGCCCAGCTTGAAGCGGCCGAAGTTGAGCACGTTGAACGCGACCTTGTGACCCTTGCCGACCTCGCCCAGCACCGCGTCCGCCGGCACTTTGACGTCCTGCAGCAGCACAGGCGTGGTCGACGATCCGTGGAGGCCGAGCTTGTGCTCCTCCTTGCCGCTCGACACGCCGGCCCACTTGCGCTCGACGATGAAGGCCGTGAAGTGTTCGCCGTCGACCTTGGCGAACACCACGTAGACGTCGGCGAAGCCACCGTTGGTGATCCACATCTTCTCGCCGGAAATGACGTAGCTGCCGTCGGCCTGCTTCATGGCCTTGGTCTTGGCGCCAAGCGCGTCCGATCCTGAACCGGACTCGCTCAGGCAATACGCGCCGACCACTTCTCCCGAGACCAGGCCAGGCAGATACTTCTGCTTCTGCGCTTCGGTGCCGAACATGTAGATCGGCAGGATGGTCAGGTTGGCCTGCGCGCCGAACGACGCGCCGAAGGAGGCGTGATGCGACACGCCCTCGGAGACGACCAGCGTCGAGATCTTGTCGAGGTCGACGCCGCCGTAGGCTTCAGGGATGTTGGTGCCGAACAGGCCCAGCTCGCCGCATTTCCTGATCAAGTCGCGCGCCACCGACCATTCTTTCTTCTCAAGCCGTTCGTTGGCGGCCATGACCTCGTTGTCGACAAACGCCGAAGCCGTCTGCTGAATGAGCCGATGCTCGTCGGTGATCTTCTCCGGAGTCATGACTGCCGCTGGATCGGTCGAGTCAATCAGCCAGGCCCCGCCCTTTACCGTCTGTTCGTTCGTCACGCTTGCCATGTCATCCTCAGCTTTCAGCGATCCGCGTTCGGCTTACAGTCGTTCGAAAATTCCGGCGGCGCCCATGCCGCCACCCACGCACATCGTCACCATCCCGTAGCGCGCCTTGCGGCGATGCAGCTCGTTGATGATCGTCGCCGTCAGCTTGGCGCCGGTGCAGCCGAGCGGGTGCCCGAGCGCGATGGCGCCGCCGTTGACGTTGACCTTCTCGGGGTCGAGCCCGAGTTCCTTCATGCACGCCAGCGCCTGGGCGGCGAAGGCTTCATTGAGCTCGATCAGGTCGATCTGGTCGAGCGTCAGCCCGGTCTGCTTGAGCACCTTGCGGATGGCCGGCACCGGTCCGATGCCGAACAGTTCGGGCGCAACACCCGCCGTGGCGTAGCCGACAAAGCGCGCCAGCGGCGTCAGGCCGCGCTCCTTGGCGAGGGCCGCCGAGGTCAGCACGACGGCCGCTCCGCCGTCGCTCATCTGCGAGGAGTTGCCGGCGGTGACCGTTCCGCTGACGTGGAAGGCCGGCTTTAATTTCCCAAGCGCCTCGAGCGAGGTGTCCTTGCGCGGGCCCTCGTCGGTATCGAACGTGAATTCACTCACCTCGATCCGGCTGAAGCCGGATGCCGCAGGCCCGTTGTTGGTGGCTCCGCCATCACTGCGGTGTCCGCCTTTAGGCGGACCAACGACCCTCACGGTCAGCGGCACGATCTCGTTCTTGAAGAATCCGGATTCGATCGCCTTCACGGCCCGCTGGTGGCTGCGGAGTGCGAACTCGTCCTGCTGGGCGCGCGTGATGCTGGATTGGCGCGCGTGATTCTCGGCAACGAGACCGGTGCTCAGGTAGACATCGGGGTACGACTGCACCAGCGCCGGGTTCGGCGAGATCTTGTTGCCGCCCATGGGCACCATGCTCATCGACTCGGTGCCGCCGGCAACCGCCGCGCCGGCCGCGCCGAGCATGATGCGCTCGGCGCCGTAGGCGATCGCCTGCAGGCCGGACGAGCAGAAGCGGTTGATGGTCACCGCCGAGGCCTCGACCGGAATGCCGGCACGCAGGCTCGAGATGCGGGCCACGTTCATGCCCTGTTCGCCCTCGGGCATGGCGCACCCGATGATCACATCGTCGACGAGCGCCGGATCGAGTTGCGGCACCCTCGCAAGGGCGCCCTTGATCGCGATGGCGCCAAGTTCATCTGGCCGCATCACGCTCAAGGTGCCGCGCGGCGCCTTGCCGACTGCGGTGCGGACCGCGGAAACGACGACTGCCTCTTGCATGATCAGATCCTCACCGTGTTGAAGTCCGCGAGCAGGTCTTCGACCGCTTCTCCCACCATCGAGGTCTTGCCTTCGAAGAGGTGGTTGGCATCTTCGATGGTGACCAGTTCCTTCGGCTCGGGGATTTGCGCGTAGAACCTGCGGATGTCCTTGATCGAAATCAGCTCGTCGCTTTCGCCATGGATGATGAACTTCGGCAGCGTGCAGGTCTTGAGCACGTCGAACTCGTAGCGATCGACCGGCGGCGCGATGCCGAGCAGCAACGAGACGCGCGGGTCTTCGGCGCCGACGTTCATCGCCACCCACGAGCCGAACGACATGCCGGCGGCCCAGATCGGAAGGTCCGGGAACCGTTCGGTCGCAAACGCCAGGGCGGCGCGAAAGTCATCCTTCTCTCCGGGGCCTGAATCAAAGGTCCCGGCGCTGCGGCCGCAGCCGCGGAAATTGAAACGCAGCGCGGCCACGCCGATGCGCGGCATGGCCTTGGCCGCCTGGTACAACGCCTTGGTGTGCATCGTCCCGCCATGCAGCGGATGCGGATGGCCAAACACCGCAACGGCGCGCGGTTCTCCCGCCGGCAGGTCGAGCAAGGCTTCGAGCGGGCCTACCGGGCCCGGGATCTCACGCAGGAACTCTGACGTCATTCACAAACCTTTCAAGCACGCCGGCAAACGCATCCGGCCGCGTCACCAGACCATTGTGACCGGTGCGGGGGAGCACGACGTGTGTCGCTGAACGAAGATCGTCGAGGTATCGCCGCGTGACCTCGACCGGCACGACCTGGTCGAGGCCAGGCTCGCCTGTGACGACCAGGGCCGGCGCGTCGATGAGGCTCGGATCGGCAAACTGATGCCGCGCGGCCCATTCAATCCGCCGCGCCATCTTGACCGGCGAGGTCAGCGCGCCGATCACGCTGATGCCGTAGGTGACGGCAAACCGCGCCCGCGCATAAAAGCGAGGAAATGCGGCGGTCATTTCCGGCCGCATTCGTCGCGGCGCCGACGCCACAAACAGCGGCGACATCAGCAGCGGCGCCGACAGGAAACGGCGTTGTTGCTGATCGGGCTCCCAGGATTTGTGCAGGGCATTGGCCAGCACAAGCCCCGCGACCCGGCGAGGGAACCTGGCCGCAAACTCAGCCGCGATCAGGCCGCCGTACGACACGCCGGCGATCACCGCCTGGTCGAGTCCCGCGCGATCGAGCGCGGTGTCGACCTGCTCGACGTAGTTGTCGAAGGCCTTTGCCGGATCGCAGTCAAACGGGCTCGAACGCTCGTCGCAAAGCGAGAACGTGATGACGCGGTGGCGCCTGGCCAGCGCGTCCACCGCCGGACGCATCCATTCCCAGCGGCCCTGGAGGCCGGGGATGAGCACGATCGGTGTTCCTGATCCGGTATCGATCATCGCGATCTCGAGCGCCTAGTTCCTGAGCGGCTTTCCGGTCTTGAGCGTGTGTTGAATGCGCGCGAGCGTCTTGGCTTCGCCAAGCAGGCTCATGAACGCTTCACGCTCAAGGTCCAGCAGGTGCTGCTCGCTGACCGTGGTGGCGTGCGGGAGGTTGCCGCCGCCGAAGATGTGCGCCAGCCTCTGGCCGATCAGCTTGTCGTGATCACTGGCGCGGCCGCCGCGCCACATGAGGTGGACACCAAGATTCAGCGCCGCGGTCACCGATTCGCCCCCGACCGCAATCGCGGTGCGTGGCGCCGGCACGTGATAACCCTCGCGCACGCGCTCGAGCGCCTTGGCCTTGGCATCCGCCATCAGGCGCTCGCGATTCATCGTGAAGCTATCGGTCGCGTTGAGGTATCCGAGCCGCTGTGCGTCCGGGCCGCTTGCCGACACCTTGGCGAGCGCGACGGTTTCGAACGCCTTCGAGACATACGGCAGCGGATCGCTGGTCGGCGTCGGCACCTGCGCCATCGCGCGGACCAGCATCTCCTTCGTGCCGCCGCCACCGGGAATCAGGCCAACGCCGACTTCGACAAGGCCCATGTATGTCTCCGCTGCGGCCTGCACGCGATCGCAGTGGAGTGGAATCTCGGTGCCACCACCCAGCGCGAGTCCAGCCGGCGTGGCGACGACCGGCACCGGGCTGTAGCGCAGCGACATGGTGGCTTGCTGGAACGCCCGAATCATCACGTCGATCTCGTCCCAGTTGCCTTCCTGCGCTTCCAGCAGGACCAGCATCAGGTTGGCGCCGGCGGAAAAGTTCGGCGCGTCGTTGCCGATCACCAGCGCCTGCCCGTTTTTCGCGGCCTCCTTCACGCCGGCCTGGATCATCTGGATGGTGTCGCCACCGATGGCGTTCATCTTCGAGTGGAACTCGACCGCGATCACGCCGTCGCCAAGATCGACCAGGCTGGCGCCGGAGTTTTTCTTGATGACGCGATCCTGCTCCTTGGCCGTGCGCAGAATCTGCAGGTCAGCGGCCGCCGGCTTGACGAGGCCTTCCCGGAAGCGAGGCGTCGCGGATTCGACGAGACTGGCAAGCAGCGGCGGCACGCCGCCTTCGAGCGAGTGTGTGCCCTGGGCTGCGGCCAGCACGGCCTTGACGCCGATCACATCGATCAACTCGAATGGACCGAGTTCCCAACCGAAACCCCAGCGCATCGCGCGGTCGACGTCGTCGATCGAATGGGCGATCTGCGGTGTGATGCGCGCCGTGTAGACGAGCGTCGGCGCCAGCGTGGCGCGCAGGAATTCGCCCGCCTTGTCCTTGCTGTTGAACAGCATGCGGATGCGCTCGGCGAGGTCGTCGATCGACTTGCCGGCCTCGATCGAGCCGATGCGCGCCGACTGCTTCTGCCGGTATTCCAGCGTCGCGGGATCGAGCGTCCAGATCTCCGACTCGCCGCCCGCACCCTTGCGCCGCTCGTAGAAGCCCTTACCGGCTTTTTCTCCGAGCGCGCCCTTTGCGATCATCTGCTCGACCAGCGTGGGCACGGCGAAGGCCTTGCGATCCGACTCGCTGTCGAGACGCTCGTGCAGATTGCGCAGCACGTGCGCCAGCACGTCGATGCCCGCGATGTCGGCGGTGCGGAACGTCGCGCTGCCCGGTCGTCCCAGCGCAGGGCCGGTGATGGCGTCGACCTCTTCGATCGTGTACTGACCCGTCGCCAGTACTGCCAGCGTCTGGACAATGCCGTAGAGGCCGACATGATTGGCGATGAAGTTCGGCGTGTCCTTGGCGATGACGACGCCCTTGCCGAGCACGAGATCGCCAAACCGCACCATGGCGGCCACGACAGCCGGGTCGGTCTCCGCGGTCGGAATGATCTCGAGCAATCGCAGGTAGCGCGGCGGATTGAAGAAGTGGGTGCCGAGCCAGTGCGTGCGGAAGTCGTCACTGCGTCCTTCGGCAATGGCCGCGATCGGGATGCCGGACGTGTTGGAACTGACGATCGAACCCGGACGCCGTTTCTCGTCGACCTTGGCGAGCAGTTGCCGCTTGATGTCGAGCCGCTCAACCACCGCTTCCATGATCCAGTCGCTCTTGGCGATCAGATCGAGGTGCGTGTCGAATCCGCCGGTCGTGACGAGCTTGTGGGCGTCCGGCGTGAACTGCGGATCCGGCTTGAGCTTGCGCGCCTTTTCGAGTCCCTGGCGGGCGATGTCTGCCGAGAGATCCAGCAGCAACGCGGGAATGCCGGCGTTGGCGCAATGCAGCGCGATCTGCGCGCCCATGGTGCCGGCGCCGAGTACGGTGACCGAATTGATCTGTGTCATCTGTGCCTTCTGTGGCTCGTCTGTGGCATCACGGCCGTTTGACTCCGTTGATGAACAGATCGACCACGGCGTCCGCTTCGGCGCGGAGGTCGTGCTTGCGGCGGCTCAACACCCAGTTGGTCGCCATTTCATCGAGTGCGCCGAAGAAGATCTTGGTCGCCGTGGTGGCGCTGAGGCCTTTGCGGAACGTGCCGGCCTGCTGGCCATCGGCGATGGCCTGCCGAATCAGCGTGAAGTAGTCCTGGAGGAACGACTCCGAGAACCGCTCCATGAACTTGACCGATTGCCGCAATTCCACCTGGAACACGACCGCAAGATCCTTGTCGCGCCCGAGCCGTTCGAGGTGCAGCCGCGCAATCACGCGCAGCCGCTCGGCCGGATCGGCCACGCCGGCAATGGCGGCCCGGCCCTCGGCCAGCACCGTTCCCATCGACTGTTCGAAGATCGAGACCAACAGGTCGTCCTTCCCCTCGAAGTAGAGATAGACGGTGCCCGCAGCGACCCCGGCCACCCTGGCCACGTCGGCGACCTGTGAGTTGAAGAACCCGTTCCTGGCGAAGACCTTGGTGGCGGCCTTCAGGATGAGATCGCGCTTGTCACCGGCTGAGGGAGACTGGCGAACCACCGAGAGACGCCGCGCGGTTGAGCTGGCTCGCATGGACTGAATGAATGGTCATTCATTCTCCGGGGCATGTCAACCACGGCAGGGTGGCAGCTCATCGCCACCGCGTCAGGATCGTCTCTCGCTGAAAGACCTGGATGCCCACCCAGAACAGGATCACGTTCAACACGATGCAGCCGGCGGCACCGAGCAGCATGGCCGTGGATCCGACCACCACGAGCCCCATCAACTGGGCCACGAAGACGATCGTGATCGGCAGGATCAGCAGCGCCGTAATCTGCTGGGCCGAGCGGGGATCGTTCGAGCGGGACGAGACGATGACCGAGACGAGCAGCGACGCCAGTTCGACCAGGGGGCCGAGCACCAGGAACATGATGACGAGACGAGGTCCGGCGACGGCGCGAAACACGCCCGGCTCGCCGATCAGCGCGGCCCCCAGCAGGTACAGCGCCCCTGCGCTCCACGTCAGGCCCAGCGCAAACAGAAACGGAGTCATCGCTTTGGCGGCCAGCAGCTCCAGCGTGGATATCGGCGTCGAGAGCAGGGGCTCCAACGCTTTCGATTGCTTCTCGCCGATGACCGCGTGCGTCGCCAGCGACATCGATGCCACCACCGGCACCATCAGCAACAGCAGGGAAAACTGGTGGAACAGGAAGGCCTGCACCAGCGCGTTACCGGTGAGTCCCGCCAACTCCGGCATCAAGGCAGCCGCCTTGGCGGCGGCTTCGGCGAACTCTCCGGAATCCTCCAGCGTTGTGCCGACCATCCTCGGGGTGATTACGATCACGAGGAAGGCCGGGAACAGCGACCCGAGCACCATCAGAACCGCCGGAACAATGGCGCCGGGGTTGCGTAGCAATTCGACGGCGTCCTTTTGTGCGAGCGCGAACACGCGATGCCAGCCAAACGTCATCACGCACCCACCAGGTCGAGATACACGTCCTCGAGCGAGCGCTGTTCAGGGGTGACGCGGACGACGCGCCGGCCCTCGCGCACCAGTGTCGCGACGATGTCGGCGATCTCTGAGTGTCCGGCAACTGGATATTCCTCGGTCTTGCCGTCGTCGAACGCAATGACCACGGCGTTCTTGCCGCGGGATGCGCGCAACGCGGCCGGTGTGTCACACGCCAGCAGCGTCGTCTTCAGGATGGCGATCCGGTCCGACAGCGCCTCGGCCTCGGCGAGATTGTGCGTGGACACCAGGATCGCGCGGCCCTCGTCTCGCAACTTCAGGATCAGGTCTCGAAGGTGACGCGCGCTGGCCGGGTCGAGGCCCGAGGTCGGTTCGTCGAGCAACAGCACCGGCGGCCGATGGAGCAGCGCCCGGCAAACGGCGACGCGCTGTTTCAATCCCTTCGACAGCGTGCCCGCGGCATCATTCACACGATCCGAGAGATCGACCTGGGCCAGCGATTCCGCCACGCGCTGCTCAGGGTTGGCGATTCCCTGCAGCCGCGCATAGGTGACCAGGTTGGTGCGCACCGACAGCCGTTCCCACAAACCGGGCGCTTCAGTAAGTAGTCCCACCGCGCCACGCTCGTGAGCCGCGGTGGCCGCGGTAAGCGGAATGTTGTTGATCGTGGCGCTTCCGGCGGTCGGGAGGATCAGCCCAGCCAGCATGCGCATGGTCGTGGTCTTGCCCGCACCGTTGGGACCGAGCAGGCCGACGATCTCGCCCCCGCGGACGGTCAGCGAGACGTCCCGCACCGCCACTCGATCCCCGAACACCCGGGTGAGTTGTTGCGCTACAACCACCAGCGAAGGCTATCGCACTTCGAGATTGTTCTGGATCGTCTGGAAGAACGTGTCGGCAATCCTGGCGTACCCGGCCTCGGTCGGGTGCAGGCCGTCAATCCCGATGAAGCGGTTGACGTCCGTCCGCAGCGCGGCGTAGGTGTCGACGATCGCGATACCCTGCCTGGCAGCAATGGTGCGCAGGCGGCCGTTGAAGTCGTCGATGTAGAGCTGCGGGATGGGCTTGCTGGTCCCACCAGTCCTCGGAGGCAGGACCGTGGCGAGATACACGCGCATGCCGCGCAGGCGCGCTTCGGCGACCATCTGCTCCAACTCGGCGGCGGCACCGCTGGCGGCGCCATCCGCGCCGCCGGCGATGTCGTTATGGCCGTGCAGGATCATCACGACTTCCGGCCGTTCGGAATTCAACGCAGACAGGAATCGACTGCGTGCGGTGACGACTCGCTCGCCCGGTACGCCGAAGTTTGCCACCGTGAACGTCTGCGTTGAATAGCGGCCGCGCAGCGTCTGCGACAGCACCGTCGGCCACGCCACCGACGGGACGACGGCGTTCTTGACGACGCGCGTCAGACTCGAGAACAACGCGGTCGCCGGCGACACTTCACCAGCGGTAATGCTGTCGCCGAACGCGAGATAGCGTGTGCTCGACAGCGTTGGAATGCGTGAGACGGTGACGCTAAACGAGCACGTGCTGGTCCGGCTCAGCGAATCGGTCGCGGTACAACTGACCTGTGTGCTGCCGATCGGAAAGTTCTGGCCCGATTCCGGTGTGCACGATACGGTGACGGTTCCCTGGCCGCCCGTCGCCGACGGCGTGTCGAACGTGATGGCCATGCCGCTTGCGTTCACGGTCGAGCGAGACAGCCCGTCTCCGCATGACAACGACGGGGCTTCCGCCACTGGCGGCGGGGTTACGACCGGCGGCTCTGGCGTCGGCGATACCGGCGTCTTCGTGCACGAGGCCACCGTCACGGCCAAGGCGATGAACATCGCCAGGGGCGAGCGCGTCGCCCACTGCGTCACTAGTCTCATCTACGTGAACTAACGATCTTACAATAGGGTCGTATCGGCTCTACCGGGTTGCAAACTCATAGCACCCGGGGGTGATGACCACCCGACCGCGATCGTTAAACCACAAGCTCGACGGTGTGATGATGCCCGCGCCCCGGAACTGAACCGTCCGGACCTTCTCGCCGTTGGTGTCGAAGACGTACGAGTATGGCAACAGGAACGAGATCCAGAGCCGCCCGCTGCGATCGAGCGCTGCAGTCCTGACGATTGGCGCGACCAGAGGGACTTCGCCGGCGCTGCGCCTCGGCCAGCGATCGGGGATCGCCGCGATCAGCGGATCGATCTCGCGTCCCTGGACCGCACGCTCGTAGACCAGTTCGCCGCTGGCGTTGTACTTGCGGAACGCCGGCATGCCGGCCATGAAGACGAAATAGAAGCCGCCGTCCGGGTCGGCGATCGGGATGCCGGCATTCAGCGCGAAGTGCAGGTCGCGGTCGGACTCGTGGCCGGTCTTGCGCAACTGTCCGATCGAGCGGAGCGGCGTGCCGCCGAGGCCGTACTCCGTCATCAACCAGCCGCTCTCCGGGTGGCTCATCAGGATGGTGCGGCCGTTGTACGACAGCGACCCCACGCCGTTGAGCGAGAGCGATCCAAGCACGACGCGAGAGACGCCCTGGCCCGGCAGCAGGAATCCGCCGGTGCGCACGCCTGCCGCGTCGAACAACTGCACGCGCTCGCGGCGGTTGGGACCATCCGCCACGGCGAAACTGCCGTTGAAGGCGACGTCAAACGCACTCGGCTCGATCAGACGCCCGTCTTCGGCGCCGATCTGTACCAGCTTTTGCGCCGTTGTGCCCGCCTGGTCGACGCTGTAGACCGTGTGGCCGCGGCGATCGAACACGTAGTAGTCGCCGTTGGCGGTCTGCTTGCAGCCGATCGGATCGCGAAACAGGCCGGCAATATGTGGAGGAAGGGCGTTGACCGACTTGAGGACGTCAACGGTGCCCGGGGAGGGTTGCTGCGCGGTGATGGTAGCCAGCAGCCAGTAGCCAGTAGCCAGAACGAAAAGGCCGCTCCGCATTTCTGGCTACCGGCTACTGGCGACTGCCTACCTAGTACGCTGCCAGCTTCTTGATCGCCGCGAGCACGTCGGAGGACTGCGGCAGGATCTTCTCTTCGAGATCCGGGCAGTAGGCCACCGGGCAGTCGAGCGCGGCGACGCGCTTGACCGGCGCGTCGAGATATTCGAACAGCTCTTCGCCGATGCGCGCGGCGATCTCAGCGCCGAAGCCGCAGGTCAGGGTGTCTTCATGAGCGACGATCACCTTGCTGGTCTTCTTCACCAGCTCCGCAATGCCGTCCCAGTCGTACGGCATGATCGTGCGCAGGTCGAACACCGCGACACTGATGCCATCCTTTTCGGCTTGCTGGGCTGCGAGCAGCGAACGCTGCACCAGCGCGCCCCACGTCAACACCACCATGTCGGTGCCGTCGCGGCGCAGCGAACCCTTGCCGAACGGGATCATGTAGTTGTCGCCGGGGTATGCGCCCTTGTTGTAGGTCTGGCGATAGAGGTGTTTGTGTTCGAGATACAGCACCGGGTCGTCGCAGCGAATCGAGGTGCGCAGCAGGCCGGCGGCGTCGATGGCGTTGCTCGGAAACACGATGCGCACGCCCGGGCAATGCGCGAAGATGCTGACGCCCGACTGGCTGTGGTACGGCGCGCCGCCGCGCAGGTAACCGCCGATCGGCACGCGCACGACCATCGGGCAGGACCAGTTATTGCCCGAGCGATAGCGCAGCATCGACATCTCGTCCTTGAGCTGCATCATCGCCGGCCAGATGTAGTCGAAGAACTGGATCTCGACGACCGGCTTCAGGCCGCGCGTGGCCATGCCGACGGCACGGCCGACGATGTTGGCTTCGGCGAGCGGCGAGTTGAAGACGCGATCCGCGCCGTAGGTCTTCTGCAGGCCGTGCGTCACCTTGAAGACGCCGCCCTTGCCAGGCACGTGCGCCAGAGACGCCGCCTTGCTCGCATCGGCCACGTCCTCGCCAAAGATGACGATCCGCGGGTTGCGGGCCATTTCGTCCTTGAGCGTGCGGTTGATGGCGCCGACCATCGTGTCTGGCTTGCCCTCGGGCACCGCGCTTGTCAGGAACTGCGCCGACGTTGGATCGACGTCAGGCGAATACACAAACGACGTCGCGGTATCGACCGACGGCTTCGGCGCCTTCAGCGCGAAGTCGGTCGACGCGGCGACTTCACGATCGACCGACGCGAGGATGTCCTCGAGGTCGGCTTCGCTCGCGATCTGTTCCTTGATCAGGAACGCCTTCATCTTGGTCAGCGGATCGCGCAGCGATTCCGCCTTGCGCTCTTCCGGCGTCTTGTAGAGACGTTCGTCGTCCGACAGCGAGTGCGAGTACGGGCGAATCACCTTGGCGTGGACGAAGGCCGGCTTGCGTTCGCGCCGGACGTAGGCCACGGCCTCGCCCATCGTCCGGTAGCTGTCGAGGAAATCCGTGCCGTCGCAGCGCCACAACTTCAGGTTGGGGAACGACTCGACCAGCCGCGACACGTCGCCGCCCGGCGTCTGCACTTCGACCGGCACCGAGATGGCGTAGCCGTTGTCTTCGACGAGGTAGAGCACCGGCACGTTGCGGGTGCACGCGGTGTTGAGCGACTCCCAGAATTCGCCTTCGCTGGTCGCGCCTTCGCCGATCGAGATGTAGGTGATCTCGTCGTTGTGGAACTGCTCGGCGCGATCCGTGATCGCGGTGACGCGCTCGTAGATCATCCCGGCTTCACCGGCGCCGACGCCCTGCAGGCACTGCGTGCCGGTCGGGCTGCCCTGCGACGGGATGTTCAGCTTCTTGTGACCCCAGTGCGACGGCATCTGTCGTCCGCCGGAGTTGGGATCGTCCTTTGCGCCGACCGCGGCCAGCAACATCTCTTCGCTCGTCATGCCGAGCTGCAGGCACAGCGCGCGATCGCGATAGTAGGGATAGAACCAGTCGTATCCCGCGCGCAAGTGCAGCCCGGCTGCGGTCAGCACCGCCTCGTGTCCCGCGCCGCTGATCTGGAAGAAGATCAGGCTCTGATTCTTGAGCTGGATTTCCTTGTCGTCGATGCGCCGCGAGAGCAACATCGTGCGGTACGCCCGCAGCAACTGATCGGACGTGAGGCCGTCCCAACGCGCGCTGGACTCGCTGCGCGTGTCGGGCCTGGAGGCGAGCGTTGAAGCCTTCATGCGGGAAAAATTATACCACCCGGGCGGGTGCTATAATCCGCCGCTAATTCCCACGCGCCGAGACACTTATTAGGCGAGACTTAATTAGGCGACATCTACAGACATGAGCACACCGATCGACCCGGCCCTGACCAAGCGTCCCGTCAAGCTGTACCGCTGGGATGAAATTGCCCTCGAGAAGGTGACCGAGATGATCTCGCGCAAGATCATCACCGGCGAGCGCGAAATGGTCACGCAGATCTATCTGAAGCGCGGCGCCATCGTGCCGATGCACTCGCACGAGAGCGAACAGATGACCTACGTGCTGCAGGGTGGCCTGCGCTTCCTGATCCACGGCGAAGAGATCACCGTGCGCGAAGGCGAAGTGCTGCACATTCCTTCATGGGTGCCGCACCAGGCGGAGGCCATCGACGATACGTTCGAGATGGACATCTTCAGTCCGATCCGCCACGACTGGCTGGACGGCAGCGACAAGTACTTCTTCGACAAGCCCACCGAGAAGTAACGCCGCGCAGTGAACGTCATCCTCACGATCGTCCTCATCCTGGGTGTCGCGATGTGGACGATCGCGATCTACAGCCGGCTGGTGCGCCTTCGCAATCAGGTGACGCTGGTGTGGAAACGGCTTGAAGCCGATCAGTCAAACGAGGCGATTCGCACGGTCTACAACAAGCAGGTCGACACCTACAACAATGCGCTGGCGAGCGTCTTTGGCGCACTCGTTGGTGCCGCGGCGGGATTCAAGCCGGCCAGGCACTTCTAGTGGATGTGTTTCTTCCACTCCTTCTTCCACTCGTCGTCGATGTCGTCCGAGCGCCCGCCTGAGTAGACGTCGAACTTGTTGCGCGCGCGGCCCATCTTCCAGCGCAAGTAGCGGTACTTCAGTTCATCCATCGGGCGCGCCCTGAGTGCCTTCAGGTAGAGATAGCCGATGATCAGTCCGCCGAGGTGCGCGGTATGTGCCACGCCGCCGCCGGGACCGCCGAGCGCCGAAAAGAACGCAATCGCGCCGACGATCAGCACGAAGATGCGCGCCGGGATCGGAAAGATGAAATACAGGTAGATCGGCCGGTTCGGGAAGTACATGCCGTACCCGAGCAGCAGCCCGTAGATCGCGCCCGAGGCGCCGACCGTCACTGAATAGTAGATGCCGTCAACGAAGAACGACAGCAGCAGGCTGGTCGCCGCGGCGCCAACGCCCGTGACCAGGTAGTACTTGGTGAAGAAGCGCGTGCCCCACGTGCGTTCCAGCTCCGTCCCGAACATCCACAGCGACAACATGTTGATCAGGATGTGACCCACACCGCTGGTGCTGTGCAGGAACATGTAGGTGAAGGGCTGCCACAGCGCGAACTGTTCGAACACGGCTTGTGGCGAGAGGCCCAGCCGGAGCGTCATGGCGTCGCCGACGATCATGTTGAGCACGAACAACACGACGTTGGTGATGAGTAATGCCTGGACGGCGGGAGTTAGCCGGCCTGGTCCGAATGAGGCGCTGACACCCGAGGAAGGAAAGCGGGCCACGTCAGAATCGTACCACGGTCTAGAACGAAGACCGCACCCGGGAGCGAGTGCGGTCCCGGCGTGCCGCGGCAGGTTTCAGGTCGCGACGCGATTGCCGGCGTCCACGCGGCCCCTACGGCACAGGATCGACGCTGGGCTCCACGTGGTGAATGCCTTTCTCCGGGAGCTGCCACGCCAGCCATGCGGCAATGAGCGGGATAAAGGCCACGATCGCAAGCGTGGGCTTGATGCCGAAGCGATCGGCGCCCATGCCGACCAGCGGCACCGTCAGGCTGCCCATGCCCCACGCAAATCCCATCATCAGCGACGACACCGTTGCCGCCCCGCCCTTCACGAACGTTTGCGCGAACGTCACGCTGATCGGCAGCGTGGACTGCAGCAGCAGCCCGCCGATCGCCAGCATGGCCGTGAAGCCGATTGGTGACAGGTGCGGCGCCACGGCCATGAACGGCACCGCAATGATCAGTGACCAGAGGATCACCGTCCGCGCGCCGATGCGGTCCGACAGCGGTCCGCCGAGGAACCCGCCAATGCCGCTCGCAAACAGGTACAGCGACACCGCAGAACTCGCCTCGCTAATCGTGAAGCCCTGTTGCGTCAACAACGTCGGCGTGAACGTCATGAACCCGTAGGTCGTCGCCGTGCGCAGCACGATCGTGAAGTAGAGCAGCGAGAGCGGCCGGGCGGCGGGTCGCAGTGACGACCACGTCGATCGCTCGTGCGACTGTGGGCGCGACATTTCCGGCGTGTGCCGGAGCGTGAACGCCAGCGCGATCAACCCTGGAATCATGATCAGCGGGGAGTACGACAGGCCCATCGATGCGACAAACGGGGCAAACAGCACCGGCGCAGCCGCAAAGCCCAGCGACCCGCCCGAGAGATGCGCTGACATCGCCAGGCCCTTGCGATGGTCGGCCATCTTGTAGACCAGCGCTGCGGCCGGCGGGTGGAAGGCGGCGCCGCCGAGCCCGCCGAGTACCAGGATCGCGCCGAGGCCCAGTGGCGATGTCGCCAGCCCAATCTGGCTGAGCACCACGACCGCAAGCAGCGGACCGGCGATCACCAGGACGCGCGGCCGCCAGCGATCCGCCAGCGCGCCAAACGCCAACTGCGACACCGAGTTCGCCATCTGGAAGCACATCGCCAGCGTCCCCGCGGTGGCCAGCGACAAGCCGAGGTGCGGGATCAGCAGCGGCAGCATCGGCGCGTAGATGTTGGTGTACGCGTCGACGACGACGTGCGTGGAGGCGACCTTCCAGATTGAGGGATGGAGTCCGAACCAGCCCGTCGTGCGTGCCGTCACCCGGTCATCCTCTTGAATTTGCCCAGCACCAGGTCGCGGGCTTCGGCAAACTCCTGGATACGCAACAATTGCGCTGCCGCCGTCAACGTCGCCAGCGCCAGCGCGATCGTCACCAGCAATCGCGCCATCTGCGTCACCAGCGCGTCACCGGGCATCACGCCGAGCAGGCTGTCGTAGGCGATGGCCGTGACCACACCCATGATCGCCGACGCCACCACGACCCGGGCGAACGACGCGGCAATTCTGGAGCCGTTCAGGCTCTGGATCTCGCGCCGCAGCAGGTACAGCTGCAACGCCGCATTGACGATTGCCGTGATCGACGTGCCGAGCGCCAGTCCCCGATAACCCATGGTGTTGACCAGCGTGACGTTGAGCGCGACGTTGACGAGCACCGAACCGGCCGACACCATCACCGGAATGCGGCTGCGGCCAAGCGCGTAGAACGTGGGCGAGATGATCCGGACGATCGAGTATCCGATCAGCCCGATTGCATAGAGCTGCAGCGCCGCCGCGGTCGCGATCGTGTCTGCCGTCGTGAACTCGCCGTGCTCGAAGATTACCGCGACGATCGGCCGCGCCAGCACGATCAATCCAACCGTCGCCGGGAGGTTGAGCAGCAGCATCAGCCCGAGGGCGTTGGCCAGCGTCGAGCGGATGCGGTCGAAATTCTTCTCCGCGACCATCCGCGAAATCGCCGGCGTTGCGGCGGTCGCGATCGACACACCGAACAAGCCGATGGGCAGGTACATCAACCGGAACGCGAAATCGAGCCACGACACGGCGCCGGTACCCTGGCCGGTGGCAAGCACGGTATTGACGAACACGTTGATCTGCGTTGCCGCCATGCCGAGCGTGCCGGGTCCCATCAATAGCAGCACGCGATGCAACCCCTCGTCCCTGAAGTCGAGCACCGGACGATACCGGAAGCCTTCCTTGACGAGTGGCGGCCACTGAATCACGAGCTGGCCGATGCCGCCGACCAGGGTTGCAACCGCGACGATCGTGATCGGCTGCAGGCCGAGGAACGGCGCGAACGGAATCAGCCCGACCGACATCAGGATCCCGGCGACGTTGAACATCGCCGGCGACAGCGCCGGCACGAAGAAATGGCCGAGCGAGTTGAGCATGCCCATCAGCACGGCCGCGACGGCCACCAGCGTCAGGAATGGGAAGACAATGCGAGCGAGGTAGATCGTCAGCTCGATCTTACCGGGCACATCGGCGAAGTCGCCGGCATACAGCCGGACCAGCGGACCCGCAAAGATGATCCCGAGCAGCACGATCGCGCCGGTCACCAGCACCAGCGAGTTGATCACCGAGTTGGCCAGATGCCACGAGCGCTCGCGGCCCTGCAGCGTGAGCTGGCGGGTGAAAGTGGGAATGAAGGCGGCGCTCATCGCGCCCTCGGCAAACAGGTCGCGGACGAGGTTCGGGATACGGCTCGCCACGCGGAACGCGTCGTTGGCGTCACCGGCGCCGAAGTAGTACGCCATCACCTGTTCGCGGGCCAGCCCGAGGATGCGGCTGGTGATGGTGGCCAGCCCGAACACGCCCGCGGATCGGGCAAGGCGTGGGTGCCCGCCTTCACCTTGCGGCTTTGGCGCGGCAGGCCCGCCCTCACCCTGTCGGGGTACGGCGGGACTCTCAGAATCGGCCATCAGATTTCAAAAGCGTAGCACCAAGACATCCGTCCCAAGGCTTTTCACAGACTTTACATTTGAGAGGCAAACATTTCCCGGGGGTGGACCGTCTATACCTTTGAAAGGCCTAGTCAGCCTCTCACCATCCTCCTTGGGGTGCTTACTGAACAGGGTTACTGCGCAGTAAGTGCCCCAATTTTTTTTGGGCCCGCCCTCCGGGCGCACGGCTTCGCCACACTTCGGTCGGCTGAGATCTACGAGAGCTTCGCCTTGACGGCGTCGCTGACCTTCTTGCCGTCGACCGTCTTGCCGGCCAGTCCGGCCATCACGGCCTTCATCACCTTGCCCATGTCCTTGGCGGTCGTCGCGCCGGTCTCTTTGACGGCCGCTTCGACGGCGGCGGCAATCTCGTCGTCCGAGGCCGAGGCCGGCATGTAGGTATTCAGGATCACGATTTCGGCCTGTTCCTTGTCGGCCAGATCCTGGCGCCCGCCTTTCGTGAACTGATCGATGGCGTCGCGTCGCTGCTTGACCAGCATCGACACCACCTGCAGCTCTTCGGCCCCTTCAAGCGCCCGGCCCTTCTCGATGCTCTTGTTGGTCAGCGCCGTCTTCAACATGCGCAGGGCCGTGAGCCTGGTCTGGTCCTTGGCCTTCATCGCGGCGACGATGTCGGCGGTGAGCGCGTTCTCTAGTGACATTAGTGGTCCATTTCTCCATCGCCGAGAGTGACATGCCACTCGTCGGCGGAATCGTAAAAATCCTTTGGCACCGGCACCGCATTCACCTTCACGGTCAGCTCGATGCCGCTCTTGACGACGAAGTAACCCGAACGGCGCAGGACGCGACGAAACGCACCATGGGTAAGGTGACAGCGGATCTTGTCCGAATCGTTCATCCGCGCCTCGCGATCGACCCAGCGCGCCAGCGTCTCGATGCCGCGTTCGTCCGCAGGATCGGCCAGCAGGTCGACAATCTGCGTGACGCGGCCTTGCGGTTCGCGGAAGTGGCGATAGACCACATAGCCTTCGACTTCGTCGCCGCGACTCAGCAGCGCCACGGTATAGCGCACGTGCGGTGGCTCGACGTACTTCCAGTTCAGGTAGCGCGCATCGCGCCGGACTGCCAGCGCGAAGCGGTGCGCGAGCTTCTCCCAGAGCGCGTCGGCGCGCTGGTCGAACCGGCGCACCACCTCGACCTCTTCCTTCAGCGGTTGGGTCCGCGACACCACGCGCACGATCGGCAGTGCGACGGCGGAGACGAGCCGATTGATGGCGACCGGCCAGGTCGGAATGCGCAGCGCGCGCCGGCTGATCGGTTTGACGAGGCATGGCAGCGGCTGCGACTTGGGCCACCGCAGTTCGTCGAGCTTGCCGCGCGTGGCGGCCGACAGCGCCGCGCCGAGCGCGACGCCGGTGCCGCGGTCCCACGCGCGCAGCAGCGATCCGCCCAGCCCCTGTCGCGTACGCTCGGCAACCACGAGCGGATCCGAACTCCACGTGCCGGCCACTTCGTGGCCGTTGACCGTGACTCGTACCGGCGTCAGTTGTGACGCGGCGATCAGCGTCGGGCCTTCGCGTACGACCCAGTACGGCGGCTCAACACCATTGGCGGGATTGCGGCGGGCCCAATCCCAACGCAGGCGCAGTCGCTCGGCCGCTTCGTTGCCAAGCGTGCGCCGATGCAACTGCTCAACGCCTTTGCGATCGTCAGGAGTGAATCGTTCGATGTCCGCCAATGCAGTAGCCAGTGTCCAGTATCCAGTATCCAGAAAACCAAGCTCTTCTGGCTACTGCCGGCAGACGTCTGGCTGCTTCAGCGATTACTGCTGTCGTCCGCCGGGCGGACGGACGCCGGGCTGAGGGGGCTGAATCACCACGCCGGGCGTGGCGGCGCCGGTCGGCATACCCGGCGTGGTTTGCTGCCCGGGCACGACCGAGGGATTGATGACGATGTTCTGCGGCGGCGCGGACGGGTTCGAGATCATGCTCTGGCCTGGGCCGTTGAACTGGGCTGGCTGAGGGAACCCGTTCTGCGTCCCCGGCGCCGGGAACGTGAAGACCGGAGGATTGGGAGGATTCTCGTCCCGTTCCTCGGGTTCGTCCTGCTCGGGCTGCTCGTCGGGACGCTGGCGGGGCGGGACGAACCGCTGCGTCCCGTTGAAGGCACCATTGCCGGGCTGACCTGGGGTCGGCCGGCTCGCCGCCGGGGCGGAGGTTGTGGCCATTACGAGAATGCGGTCGTACACCGACGGTCCCGCGGCAGTAATGGCGCGCGGCGCGGCCACGTATCCAGCCACACTGCGAAGGACGATTTCGAGCGCCTTGGCCTCGCTGACATCCACGAGCTTCAGTGTCAGCGGTGCGCCAGTGACGCGTTCGGCGCCGACGATCTTGGTGCCGCCAATCCTGCCCCACTCGGTCAGGATCGTGCGCACCGGTACGTTGGTCGCCTCCACCGTGACCAGCCCGGCGTGGAAATCGAGCTTCAGCTGCTGCGCGAAGGCAGGCGCTGCCAGCACGATCGACAGTGCAACGGTGAGCAGGGTCTTACGCATGAGAACGTGTCCGTCCAGTATACGGCCGGTCTGCCGGCCGCGGCCTCTGGTTGCTTAGACGCTGGCTAGGCTCGAAAGGCCGCCGCGGCGGCGCCAACCAGGTCCACGGCTTCGACGGTCAGCGCCGGATACATCGGCAACGACACGACTTGCGAGCAGATGCGGTCGGCAATGGGACACGTGGCAGGGTTGGCCGAGCGCATCGACGGCTGACGTGGGATCGGAATCGGGTAGTGAATCAGGGTCTCGATGCCGGCGGCAGCCATATGCGCCTGGAAGCGATCGCGCTCGCCGGTCAACAACGGGAAGAGGTGATACACGTGGCCCGGATCGAACTCGCGCGGGCAGGTGAGTGCCGCCGCGTTCAATCCGTGCGAGGCAAGCGCGGCGCGGTAGGCCGCCGCAATCGCCCGGCGGCGGTCGGTCCAGCGCGGCAGGCGCTGCAGGCGGGCCCGCAGGATCGCCGCCTGCATTTCGTCGAGCCGCGAGTTCACGCCCGGCTCGTCATGGTGATACCGCTTCGACTGGCCGCCGTTGCGCAGTCGCTTGATGCGCGCGGCCAGCGCCGCATCGCGCGTCAGGATGGCGCCGCCGTCGCCGAGCGCGCCGAGGTTCTTCGTGGGATAGAAGCTGGTGGCGGCCGCCACGCCGATCGAGCCGACCGGGCGCCCGTCAGACGTCGCCAACTGTGACTGTGCCGCGTCCTCGACCAATGCAAGGTTGTGTCGCGCCGCCAGCGCTTCGAACGCGCGCATGTCTGCGGGCTGGCCGTAGAGGTGCACCGGCATGATGGCCCTGGTGCGCGACGTGACAGCCGACTCGGCGGCGAGCGGATCGAGCGTCAGGCGCTCAGGGTCGATGTCGGCAAACACCGGCCGCGCCCCGCACATCTGGATGGCAAGTGCGGAAAAGGCTGCCGACAGAGGAGAGGTGATCACCTCGTCGCCGGGGCCAATGTCGAGCGCCCGCAAGATCAGGAAGATCGCGTCGGTGCCGTTGCCGACGCCGACGGCGTGCGCCACGCCGGACGCCGTGGCGAATTCCTGCTCGAACGCTTCGACCTCGGGCCCGAGAATGTACCAGCCGCTGGCGACCACGCGCTCAATGGCCGCCTTCACATCAGCGGCGTCGTCGGTCAGCGTGAGCGCGTTGAACGGAACCTTCACGGTCAGATCACCAGGAAACGGTTACTGAGAACATTTGCGCTACGAAATGTAGTGCGGCAGGTGCTGCCGGTAGTAGTCGAACGTGCGCGCGAACCCCTCGCGCAGCCGCACCGTCGGCGCCCACCCTGTGCGTTGACGGAACAACGTCGAGTCGGCGTAAAAGCTGCCGATGTCGATGACTTTCTTTTCCGCCGGCCACTCGACGAGCGTGTGGCGGCCACTGCCGGCGATGTCGACCAGCATGGCCACCAGGTCCTTGTGCGAGATGTGCTGTTCGCCGCCCACGTTGAAGGCTTCGCCGTTGACGGCGTCGCTCGCCCCGGCGGCGAGAAACGCCTCGACCGCGTCGTCGACGTAGACGAAATCGCGGACCTGCGATCCGTCGCCGAACACCTGGATTTCCTTGTTCTCGAGCACCAGCCGCACGAACCAGCCGATGAATCCCTGGCGATTGTGGCGCAGCAACTGGCGGGGGCCGTAGACGTTGGTCAGCCGCAACGCACACGCGCGGACGCCGAACACATTGTTGTAGACCAGGTGGTAGTACTCGCCGGCCGCCTTGTTGATGCCGTTGACGTCGGTCGGCCGCACCAGATGCCGCTCGGTCACCGGCAGCTCGTCCGGCTTGCCGTAGATCTGGCGCGTGCTGGCGTAGACCACCTTGGCGCGCGGATTGTGATGTCGGCAGGCCTCGAGCAGCGTCAACTGGCTGCGGCAGTTGATCTCGAGATCCGTATGCGGATCGCGCATGCTGTCGATGTGGCTGACCTGACCGGCGAGATTGAAGATCACCTCGCGGCCCTGCACCAGGTAGTTCATCGTGCTGGCCTGGCGCACGTCGGCGACGTTGACCGTGACGCGGTCTTCGATGCCGGCGATGTTGAACAGGTTGCCGCCGTAATCCGGGATCAGCGAATCAACCAGCAGCACGTCGGCCCCGAGCGCCACCAGCCGGTGCGCGAGGTTGCTGCCGATAAATCCCAGCCCGCCGGTGATCATCACGCGGCGGCCGTTGTAGAAGTTGCCGTTCATCCGCGTTTCGAGTTGGCGGCTGACGTGGCCGCGGCCGCGTCGGGTTTGAGGTGCGAGCGGCGCACCACCAGGTTCCACCACAACATGTGGACGTCGATCAGCGTGCGAAACACGCGCGGGAAGTTGAAGAACTGCGACTGGCCGTGCGCGCGGTGGTAGTGATGCACCGGCTGCTCGGCGACGCGGAAGCCTGCGTCCTGGAACTTCTTCATCATCTCGAGGCAGATGACGCCGCTGTTCTTTTCAAGCCGCACCACCTCGAAGATGCGCCGCCGCATCAGCCGGAAGTCGCAGTCGACGTCGCGCACCTTGAGGCCGAACAGCATCTTGACGTAGTGATGATACAGGCGGCCGATGATGATGCGATGCATCGGATCGGAGCGGCTGATCTTCCAGCCGTTGACCCAGTCGACATCGTCGCGCATCTGCTGCCACAGCAGCGTCATTTCCGAGGGGTCATATTGCGCGTCGCCGTCTGTGTAGAACACCAGGTCCTTGGTCGCGGTCGCAAATCCGCTGCGCAGCGCGCCGCCGTAGCCGCGGTTCTGCGCGTGGTGGACGATGCGAACGTGCTCGGGATAGACGCGGGCCAGTTCGTCGAGGATCTTCGCGGTGTCGTCCTTGCTGCCGTCGTTGATGACGATCACTTCGTAGTCGTCGGTCAGCGTTGCCGCGACCTTGACCGAGGTGATCACCAGGCTGGCGATCGTGCCGGCGTCGTTGTACGCCGGGAAGAACACGCTCAGGCCTGGCTGGCGCGCCATTACCGCGATCCGTTCGGCCGCGCCGCGCGAATGCGGCCGTGGCGCAGGATCAGTTTCCACGGCGTGAACAGCGATTCAATCAGCACACCGCTCGACAGCTTCGACGCGCCCTGCCGCCGCTCGATGAAGATGATCGGCGATTCCTCGATGCCCAGCCCGGCATCCGCTGCCATGAACGTGACGTCGAGCAGGAACGCATACCCGTCCGACACGATGCGATCGAGCGGCAGTTTGGCCAGCGAGGTGCGGCGCCAGATGCGGTACCCGGTGGTGATGTCGCGCAGCCGCAACCCGGTCACGGTGCGGATATAGAAGTTGGCGAACTGGCTCAGGATGATGCGCCGCAGCGGCCAGTTCACGACGCTGATGCCGTTGAGGTATCGCGAGCCGATCACCAGGTCGGCGCCCTTGGCGGCGGCCTCGATCATGGCCGGCAGGTACTCCGGGTCGTGCGACAGGTCGGCGTCCATCTGCCCGACAAAATCGAAGTCGCTGGCAATGGCGCGATGAAAACCCTCGAGGTACGACACGCCGAGACCGCGTTGCCCGGTGCGGTGCATCGGGAACACCCGTCCCGGATACTCCGCCGCGAGCTGATCGGCGACTTTCCCGGTGCCGTCCGGCGACTGATCGTCGAGCACCATGACGTGCACGCCCGGGATGGTCATCAGGTCCTTCACGAGGATCGGGATGTTCTCCTTCTCGTTGTAGGTCGGGATCAACACCAGCGTCTTCACGGTCGTCCCTCGAAGCGCAGCGACGAGATCTGTTCCGAGACCAGGCCGACAAGGAACACGATCACCGCGAACATCAACAGCAGCACGGCGCCGTTCGGAATCCGCGCGTGATAGAGAAAATTCCAGGCGCCGTAGGACGCGCCAAGCAGGAACGCGAGCGCGCTGACGGGGGCGAATATGCGCAGCGGACTGAAGATGGTGATGACCTTGAGCAAGATAAGAAAGAACTTGGCCCCGTCGCTCGCAAACCGAATCTTCGAAGTGCCGATGCGTGCGCGCGCGCCGATAGGTTCGAAGCTGACATTGTACCCCGCCTTGATGAAGGCAAGGGTCGTCGTTGTCGGCGTCGAAAAGCCGTTTGGCAGCAGGTGGATGAACTCGAGCAGGTGGGCGCGCCGGGCCCCCCGGAGGCCGGACGTCAGGTCCGGGATCGGCCGTTCGGTGAGGTACGACGCCAGGCCGTTCAGCAGCGCGTTACCGGCCCGTCGCCCGAGCGTGGCCTGGGTGCGGGGATCGCGCGCGCCGATCACCAGGTCGTATTCGCCAAGCCGATTGACGATTCGCAGCGTGTCGTCGGGTTGGTGCTGGCCGTCGGCGTCGACCACGACCAGCCACTCGCTCGCGCAGGAGCGGATCGCGGTCTTGACCGCCGCGCCGTTGCCCTTGTTGTAAGGATGGCGGATGACGCGCGCGCCAGCCGCGATGGCCGCATCGCCAGTGCCATCCGTCGAGCCATCGTCGACGACCAGCACCTCGTGCCACGGTGCAACGGCCTTCAGTGCCGTGACGACGGCGCCGATGCTTCCGCCTTCGTTGAATGCGGGCAGCACGATGGTGACTTTCTGCGGCTCAGCCAACGGCGTTAGGTTACCGTCCTTTCGCCTCTTGTCAAAATCTGGTAGTCAAAAATTTGACACGCCTTAAACTGGTTGGCGAAAATAAAGCGTAACGTCCTAACTGTCAAAGGTTTAACGCACTTGGAAGTTGACTTTGCCTGGCACCCCCTCTACTATCCGAGTGGATTTTTGTGGAGAGTAATGGAGTATCCGGGGTGCTCAGGGGCAATTCCCCGGCGAAGATAGATGATAAAGGCCGGCTCAAGGTTCCGAACGCGTTCCGAGCGGTGATTCAGAAAAATCACGGTTCAGAGCTGTTTGTGACGAGCCTCACGGGTCAGTCCGTACGCATCTATCCGATGCAAGTCTGGGCAGAACTGGAACGCAAGCTCGCCCAGGTCCCCTCCACGAATCCCGCGCGGCAACGCTTTCTCGATCGCGTGAATTTTTACGGCCAGGTCGGCGAGCTCGACGTGCAGGGTCGCGTCGTGATTCATCCGCGTCTGCGCGAGAGCGCGCAGATCACCGGCGAAGTCGACGTGCTTGGCCAGCAGAGTTTTCTCGAAGTGTGGAACCACGAGCGTCTCGTCGCCAAGCTCTCTGCGGAGCCGTTTACCGACGAGGACGCGAAGGCGCTTTCGGACTTCGGGATATGACCGCGCTGCTCGCGGTCGGGTAAGGCCGTCACGTGGATGAGCCGACGCACGTTCCGGTTCTCCTCGACGAAGTGCGAGCGCTCCTGCAACCGGAGCGCGGCGGCACGTTCGTCGACTGCACGGTCGGCCTTGCGGGTCACGCGCGCATGCTGCTCGAAGGCGGCGCGTCGCGGCTGATCGGGTTCGATCGTGACACCGACGCGCTGGCGATCGCGCGTCAGGTGCTGGCGCCGTTCGGCGATCGGGTCACGCTCGTGCACGCGGACTACCGCGAGCTGGAACGCGTGCTTGATGCGCAGGGTGTGAGCAGCGTCGCCGGAGTGCTCGCGGATTTCGGCGTGTCGTCGATGCAGCTCGACGCCGACGGACGCGGGTTCAGTTTTCGCCGCGATGAGCCGCTCGACATGCGGATGGACCGCACGACGGGTGAGACCGCGGCCGAATTGATCGATCGCGTGGACGAGACCGAACTCGCCGACGCGATCTACCAGTTCGGCGAAGAGCGGCGGTCGCGGCAGGTGGCGCGGGCCATCGTGGCGGCGCGCCAGCACGGGCGCATCGAGACGACGGGGCGCCTGGCGGAGATTGTGCGGCGAGCGGTGGCCGCACGCACGTGGCAGCGGATCGATCCAGCGACGCGTACCTTCCAGGCGCTTCGCATCTGGGTCAACCGCGAGCTGGATGGGCTCGATCGGTATATCGGCTCAGCCGTAGCGCGACTGCAGCCTGCGGTGGAGTCCGGGGTTGGCGACACGGCGGCTGGTGGCCGGATTGCCCTGATCGCGTTTCACTCGCTTGAAGACCGAGTGGTGAAACACACGTTCCGCGCGATGTCGCGGCCGAGCGCAGTCGATGAGCGCGGCCAGCCGCAATTCGCGCCGGGCGAGGTTCAAGTGAAGGTGCTCACGAAGCACCCGGTCGAGGCCTCAGCGACGGAGGCTGACGCCAATCCGCGCGCGCGCAGCGCCAAGCTGCGCGCCGCGGTTCGAGTTCGGTAAGGGGGGCGCATGGACAAGGCAGGAACCTTCGAATACGAAATTCGCAAGGACTTCCGCAACAACCAGATCGTCCGCGAGGTCGACGAGCGGCGGCTGCGCGATTTGTGGCAGTCGCTCGGCATCGGCATCGTGCTGGTGCTGGCGTTGTTGTTCTCGGCGTGGCAGCACTTCGAGTTGCTGCGTCACGGCTACCGCCTCGAGCAGATGCAGCGCGATCGCGCGGCTGAACACGACATCAACCGCCACCTGCGGCTGGAGATGGAAACGCTGCGCGCGCCGCAGCGCATCGAGAAACTGGCGACCGAGCGGCTCGGCATGGTGACGCCCGGTGACAACGAAGCCGTGGTGCTGGAGCGCGTGACACCGCCCGCGCCGCCGGCGACATCCGTGGTCGCGTCGCGGTAACCGAACGGGTTGTAACGTGGCCGCTCAGCTAGATCCTCACTGGCGCACGACGCTGAAGAGCCGCCTCATGGTGGCCGCGGCGGTGCTTGGCCTGTGGGCGCTGGCCATCGAATCGCGACTGGTGGTGCTGCAGGTCATGCAGCACGCCGACCTGGTCGCGCGCGCCGAGCGGCAGCAGATGAGCACCGTGCCCGCGCCGGCGAAGCGCGGCGAAATTTTCGACCGTAACGGCCGCCTGCTCGCCTACAGCGTCGACGCCGACACCATCTACGCCGTGCCGACCGAGATCGCCGATCCGGCCGGCACCGCGGCGGCGATCTGCGGCGCGCTCGACGACTGCACCAGGAAGATGCGCGAGGAGCTGAAAGACCGGCTCGCCACCAATCGCGCGTTCGTCTACGTGCGCCGCCGCGCGACGCCGATGCAGGCCAAGCGCGTCGCCGCGCTGCAACTCGACGGCATCGCGTTTCGCAAGGAGAGCAAGCGCTTCTATCCGAATCGCGAACTGGCCGCGCACCTGCTGGGATACGTGGGGGTCGACAACGTCGGCCTCGGCGGGCTCGAAGCCACCTACGACAAGACCGTGCGCGGTCGCGAGGGCAAGCTGCTGGTGCAGACCGATGCCCGCCGCCACGTCTTCAGCCGCCTGGAGAAATCGCCGACCGCTGGTGGATCGATCGAGCTGACCATCGACGAGCACCTGCAGTACATCGCCGAACGCGAAGTGCGCACCGGCGTCGAGGCGTCCAGCGCTGATGGCGGCACGGCGGTGGTGATGGATCCGCACACCGGCGAGATCCTGGCGATGGCGAGCTATCCGACGTTCAACCCCAACGAGTATGCCGACGCGCCGGAGACCGCGCGCCGCAATCGCGCCGTCCAGGACATCTACGAACCCGGTTCGACGTTCAAGCTCGTCACCGCGTCGGCGGCACTGCAGGAGAAAGTCGTCACGCCCGACGAGATCATCGACACGCAGGGCGGCGTGATCAAGTTCCCCGGCCGCAAGGCCATTACCGACATGGGCCACGACTACGGGCCGCTGTCGTTCACCGACGTGATCGTGAAGTCGAGCAACGTTGGTGCGATCAAGGTTGGACTCAAGACCGGCGCCGAGCGCATGGGCCTCTACATTCGCCGCTTCGGATTCGGCCGGGCATCGTCCCCTGATTTTCCTGGAGAGAGTCCCGGCATCGTGTGGGACTCGTCGAAGCTGAACGACAGCGCGCTGGCGTCGGTATCGATGGGCTACCAGGTCGCGGTGACACCGCTGCAGATGGCGGCGGCGGCCAGCGCGGTCGCCAACGGCGGCACGCTGTATGAGCCACACGTCGTGCGCGCCGTGATCAAGGGCACGCAACGCACGGTCGTGGCGCCCAAGGCGGTGCGACAGGCAATCCTGCCGGAGACGGCGGCGACGCTGACCGGGATCATGGAACGGGTTGTGACCGACGGCACCGGCAAGGGGTCGCGGCTGGTCAGCTACACCGTGGCCGGCAAGACCGGCACCGCCGACAAGCTGGTCAACGGCCGCTACTCGCAGTCGCAGCAGAACGTTTCGTTTGTCGGCTTCGTGCCGTCGCGCGACCCGCGATTCACCATCATCGTGATGCTCGACTCGCCGCGCGTTGGCGGCGACACCGGCGGCGCGATCGCGGCGCCGATCTGGAAGCGCATCGCTGATGCCAGCCTGCGTCATCTTGGCGTCACGCCGACGATCAATCCGGCGCCGCCGGTGATCGTGGCGCGCAACGACACGGCGCCCGTCGCGCCGGTGTCCGCGGTCGGCCAGCCAACGGTGGTGGCAATGACGGCCACGATGGCCGACGGCGGACTTCCCGACCTGCGCGGACTGAGCGCGCGCGAAGCGGTGCGCGAACTGGCGCGCCTCGGGCTCACCGCGCGCATGTCGGGTAGCGGCGTGGTGGTCGATCAGAACCCGCCGGCCGGCACGCCGTTCGAAGCGGGCGCCACCTGCACGCTCGTGCTCGAGCGCAGTCACCTTCCGCGCGCCGTCGCCAATGGAGAACCCCGGTGATCCTCGGCGATGTGATCGACACGCTTCGCGACCTGTCGGTGGCGCCGCCACCGGCGACCGGCCTCGATGCGCCGATCGCCGCGGTCGCGTATGACTCGCGCCGCGTCGTGCCAGGCGCCGTGTTCGTGGCGCTCAAAGGTCAGCGCGCCGACGGCGTCGCATTCGCGGAGCAGGCGGCATTGCGCGGCGCCACGGCGGTCGTGTCGGAATCGACGCGTCCGGAATCGATCGCGATACCGTGGCTCGGTGTCAGCGACGCGCGGCTGTCGCTCGCGCTGCTGGCCGACCGGTTCTTCGATCACCCCAGCCGCCGGATGCAGGTCGTCGGTGTCACCGGCACCAACGGCAAGACGACGACGGCGTATCTGCTGTCGGCGATCCTTGACGCGGCCGGCCTGAACGCCGGCATGCTCGGCACCGTCGCCTACCGCATCGGCGGCGAAGATCGCGAGGCGTCGCGCACCACGCCGGAAGCTCAGGACGTGCAGCAGTTGCTCAGCGAAATGCTGCAGCACGGCTGCAAGTCAGCGGTGATGGAAGTGTCGTCGCACGCGCTGGCGTTGAAGCGTGTCGACGGGATGCGCTTCGCGGCCGGCATCTTCAGCAACCTGACGCGCGACCACCTCGACTTCCATGAAGACATGGAGGCCTACTTCCTTGCAAAGCGCCGCCTGTTCGAGATGCTGCCGGCCGGCGCGCCAGGCGTGATCAACCTCGATGATCCTCGCGGTGCCGCGCTGGTGGAGATCGCGTCGCGGCCGGTCACCTATGCGATCAACGTCGCGGCCGACTACACGCCCGGGCCAATCGAGATGACGCTCACCGGCCTGCGCTTCGAGATTCGCTCGCCGAAGGGACCGATCCGCATCGCCGCGAAAGTGGTCGGCCGGCCCAACGTCTACAACATCCTCGCCGCGGCCTCGACGGCTGCCGCGCTCGACGTCCCGATCGCCGCCATCGAGCAGGGCATTGCCGGCCTGTCCGGCGTGCCGGGCCGATTCGAAGTGGTGTCGCAGGCCGCTGATGACGTCACGGTGGTTGTCGACTACGCCCACACCGACGACGCGCTGCGCAACCTGCTCGAGACCGCGCGTCCGCTCGCCGCCAGGCGCATCGTCACGGTGTTTGGTTGCGGCGGCGATCGCGACCGTTCGAAGCGCCCGCTGATGGGCATGGTCGCGGCCCGGCTCAGCGACGTGGTGGTGATCACGTCGGACAACCCGCGATCGGAAGACCCGGCGCGAATCATCGAAGAAATCGAGCGCGGCATCCCCGCCGGCAGCCAGGCGCCGTCGCGGACGCCGGTCGTGGAGTCGCTGGTCGATCGCGCCGCCGCGATCGAACGCGCGGTGTCGATCGCGGGACCCGGTGACGTGGTGCTGATCGCCGGCAAGGGGCACGAGAAGTACCAGCAGATCGGCGATCGCGTGTTGCCGTTTGACGACGGTGAAGTCGCGCGAGCCGCGCTGGCGAAGCGCAGGACGAAAGGCGCCTAGTGGGCGCACCCATACCGCTGGCCGCGGGCACGATCGCGGCGGCCATGCACGGCCGGCTGGTGACCGGCGACGACGAACGGTACGTGACCGGCTTTTCGATCGATTCGAGGACGCTCGCGTCGGGCGATTTGTTCTTCGCGATCGTCGCCAAGCGCGACGGGCATGACTTCGCCCAGGCCGCGTCGAAGCGAAGGGCAGCCGGCCTGGTGGTCAGCCGGCCGGTGGAGTTGGGCGACGACAACGACGCGTTTGTGATCGAGGTCGCGGACACAACGCGAGCGTTGCAGGACCTTGCGAAGTTCGTCCGGAAGCAGTCGGGCGCGAAGGTGGTGGCCATCACCGGCAGCGCGGGCAAGACGACGACGAAGGACACGATTGCGGAGCTGATCGGCTCCGAACACCGCGTCGTGAAGAACGCGGGGAACTTGAACAACCACCTCGGGCTGCCGCTCTCGTTACTGGAGCTGCGGCACGGGGCCGATGTGGCGGTGATGGAACTGGGCATGAATCACGCGGGCGAAATCCGGACGCTGGTCGACGTCGCGACGCCGGAGGTGCGCGTGTGGACCAACGTTGGAGAAGCCCACATCGGCCACTTCGGATCGGCGGATGCCATTGCCGATGCCAAGGCGGAAATCATGGAGGGCGCCACGACCGGCACCCTGCTCGTGGCCAATGCGGACGATGCCCGCGTGATGGCGCGTGTCGCCGGGTTTGCCGGGCGGAGCGTGACGTTTGGCCTGTCGGACGCCGCGAACGTCCGCGCCGTCGATGTCGAAGACCTGGGCCTGGATGGCACCCGCGCGGAGCTGATCACGGCCGCAGGCACGCGCGCGCTCAAGGTGCCGCTGCTCGGCCGCGGCCACCTGATGAATGTGCTCGCCGGCACCGCCGTGGCCCTGGAGATGGGTGTGACCCTCGACGCCATCGTCGAGCGCGCCTCGCACCTCAAGCCGTCGTCCCGTCGCGGTGCGGTGCTGCGCTTGCCCAAGGGCGTCACCGTGATCGACGACTCCTACAACTCGAGCCCGTCCGCGCTGCAGCGATCGCTTGAAGTGGTCGCGCGCGCCTGGGCGGCGCGGCGGGTGGCCGTGCTGGGCGAGATGCTCGAACTTGGCGAACTGTCGGAGTCGCTGCATCGCGACTGCGGCCGCGCCGCCGCCGGCAGCAAGTTGAGCAGGCTCTACACCATCGGCGGCGAGCCGGCGCGCGTGATGGGTGAGGCCGCAATCGAAGCGGGCCTTCCGCGCGCCAACGTCGTGCACTTCGACACCAGTAGCGATGCCGCACCGGTGATCGCGGATCACGTCGCGTCGGGTGATGTCGTGTTGGTCAAGGGTTCGCGCGGCACGCGCACCGACCTGGTGGTCGAGAAGCTGACGGAGGTGTTCGGCTGATGCTGTATCACCTGCTCATCTCGTTCTACCCCGAGATCTCGGTCTTCAACGTCGCGCGCTACATCACGTTCCGCACCGCGGCTGCGAGCATGACCGCGCTCGTCATCAGCCTGGTGATGGGCCCCTGGTTGATTCGCCGGTTGCGTGACTTCCAGATCGGCCAGGTGATCCGGCAGGAAGGTCCCGAGTCGCATCGCGCCAAGGCCGGCACGCCGACGATGGGCGGGCTGCTGATCCTGGTGGCGGCGCTGGTGCCGACGTTGCTGTGGGCCGACCTGACGAACCCGTTCGTGTGGATCGCCGTGCTCGCCACCGCCGCGTTCGGCGCGATCGGATTCCTCGACGACTACCTGAAGATTACCCGCCGCTCGTCCGGCGGTCTGCGCCCGCGCTACAAGATGGGGCTGCAGCTGCTTGTCAGCCTGGTGGTCAGCCTGGTGCTGATGTGGCTGGCCAACGAAAGCCTCTACAACACCCGGCTGATCTTCCCGTTCTTCAAACAGCTGATTCCCGATCTTGGCTGGTGGTACGTGCCGTTTGCGATGTTTTTCCTCGTCGCCTGGAGCAACGCCGTGAACCTGACCGATGGGCTCGATGGCCTGGCGATCAGCACGTTTGCCGTCGCCGCCGCGGCGTTCACGGCGCTGGCCTACGTCACCGGGCACCGGGTGTTTGCCGAATACCTCCTGCTGGTGCGCTTCGAGCCTGCCGCGGAGTTGACGATCTTCTGCGGCGCGCTGGTGGGCGCCAGCCTGGGCTTCCTCTGGTACAACGCGCACCCGGCCGAGATCTTCATGGGCGATGTCGGATCGCTCGCGCTCGGCGGCGCGCTGGCCACTGTCGCGCTGCTGATCAAGCAGGAACTGTTGCTGGTGATCGTCGGCGGCGTCTTCGTGCTCGAGGCCGCGTCGGTCGTGATCCAGGTGGCGTCGTTCAAGTTGCGCGGCAAGCGCGTCTTCAAGATGGCGCCGCTGCATCACCACTTCGAGTTGAGCGGCTGGGAAGAGCCGAAAGTGATCACCCGTTTCCTGATCGTCGCGATCCTGTTCGCGCTGTTCAGCCTGACGACGTTGAAACTCAGATGACGGCCGGAACCTTTTCGGTGAGCGGGCAGAAGGTGCTGGTGGTTGGCGCCGCGAGGAGCGGTGTTGCCGCCGCGCGGCTGCTGGCCAGGCGTGGTGCCCGCGTCACGCTGACCGATCGCAAGCCGCAGATCCCGGACGAAGCGGACCTGCGCGCGGCCGGTGTCGGGCTCGAGCTGGGCACGCACGACGTGCGGTCGTTCGAGAACGCCAGCCTGATCGTGATGAGCCCGGGTGTGCCGCTCGACATGCCGGAAGTGACGGCGGCGCGCGCGGCGGGTGTGCCGGTGATCGGCGAACTCGAACTCGCGTCGCGCTGGCTGCGTGGCCGCATCGTGGCGATCACCGGGACGAAGGGCAAGTCGACCACCACGACGCTGGTCGGCCGGATGCTCGAGGCCTCCGGCATGCACGTGATGGTCGGCGGCAACATCGGCGTGCCGGTCAGCGCCCAGGTCGACGCCTCAACCGCCGACACCGTGCACGTGATCGAGGCCAGCAGTTTTCAGCTCGAGACGATCGAGTCGTTCCGTCCGTGGATCGCCGCGCTGCTGAACTTTTCACCCGACCACCTGGATCGTCACGCCGACGAAGCCGAGTACGCGGCCGCGAAGATGCGGATCTTCGAGAACCAGCGTGACGAGGACTGGGCGGTCGTCAATGCCGACAGCGTGGAGGCGACTCGCATGACTACGAATGTGCGCGCACGGATGGTGAGTTACGGCGTCCAGGATCAGACCGCAGATGTGCACGTCGGCCGCGGGTTTGTGTGGCACCGCACCTCTGAAGGCGACATCCCGTTGCTGCCGATCGCGGCGGTGCAGCTGCACGGCCAGCACATGCTGAGCAACGTTGTCGCTGCGACGACGATCAGCCACCTCGCCGGCGCCACCGGCGCGGCAGTGGCAAAGGCGCTCGACGGCTTCCGCGGCCTCGAGCACGTCATGGAGCTGGTGGCGACGAAAGACGGGGTTCGTTTCGTCAACGACTCCAAGGCCACCAACGTCGACGCCGCCGCGAAGTCGATCGAGAGCTTCGATCGCGTCGTCGCGATCATCGGCGGCAAGTACAAGGGCGGCGACTTCAACGACCTGGCGGCGCCGTTGCGTGCGCATGGCCGCGCGGTGGTTGCCATCGGCGAGGCGCGGGCGATGGTGCGCGATGCGCTCAAGGACACGGTGCCGGTGGTCGAGGCCGAAACGCTGCGCGATGCGGTGCGGCGGGCGTTCGACCTGGCCGGGCCCGATGGCGTGGTGTTGCTGGCGCCGGCCTGTTCGAGCTTCGACATGTTTGCCGACTACGCGGATCGCGGCCGGCAATTCAAAGAAGAAGTACGGCGGTTGGTAAGCGAATAACGGCGTGCGGGAGAGAGGTGTGGGTCAGGCGTTTGCCTGATGGCCCGAGGTGGGCCGGTGTGTGCTGGAGCAATGAGTAGTCGTCAGCCGGTTTGAGGCAACTGAGAGCTGGTCGCTGGGAGCGCAGGCTGCCCCGGTCTGCGAGGCTGGTGTCTCAGTTCCCTGACTGACTGGCGACTACTGACTGCTTCGACGTGCAGGACGCGCCCCCCTGTTTATCGAAGTTGCGCGAACGAACTTTAGGGCTGACGGGGCGCGCGTCGGCAGCGTCGTTTTTGCCCGGCCTCCGGCCGGGCGGGGAGTATGGCAAGGAAGCTGAGTTATGGCAAGGAAGCTGCAATCCGATAAATGGCTGTTCCTGGCGATCCTGACGCTGATTTGCGTCTCGATCGTCATGGTCTACAGCGCCTCGGCGCTGGTGGCGCTGGAGCGCTTTCAGCAGCCGTATCTGTTCGTGACCCGCCAGATGATGTGGGCCGCGGTCGGGATTGCCGTGCTGTCGATCGTGATGCGCATCGACTATCGCTCGTACCGCAACGACAAGCTGGTGTGGGCGATGATCGCCGTCGTCGGGCTGATGCTGCTCGCGGTGCTGTTCAGGGCGCCGATCAACGGCACCCGGCGCTGGTTCGGCATCGGCGGTTTCGGCATCCAGCCGTCGGAGCTGGCCAAGCTGACCGCGATCATCTTCACCGCGATGATCCTCGAGCGCCGCATGTCGCGGATCAACGAGCTCAGCTACTCGCTGCTGCCGATCGGCATGATCGTCGGCGTGTTCGTCGGCTTGATCCTGCTCGAGCCGGACTTCGGCACCTCGGTGTCGCTGCTTGCGGTCGTCAGCGTGATGATCTTTGCCGCCGGCATCAGCTATCGCTACCTGCTCGGCGCGGCGCTGGTGGCGGTGCCCGCGCTCTACGTGATCCTGATGCAGGCCGACTATCGCCGCCGGCGCCTGCTGACGTTCATGGATCCCTGGGCGGATCCGCTTGGCGACGGCTTCCAGATCATCCAGTCGCTGATCGCGGTGGGGACCGGCGGTGTGTTCGGCAAAGGGCTGATGCAGGGCGTGCAGAAATTGTTCTACCTGCCCGAGCCGCACACCGATTTCATCTTCGCGGTGATCTCCGAAGAGACCGGTTTCATCGGGGCCACGTTGATCGTGCTGTGTTTCTGCGTGATCGCCTGGCGCGGCCTGCGCACCGCGATGCGCGCCCCCGACAGCTTTGGCGCCTTCCTCGCGCTCGGCATCACGCTGATGCTGGTGCTGCAGGCGTTTGTGAACATCAGCGTCGTCCTTGGATTGATGCCGACCAAGGGCATCCCGTTGCCGCTGGTCAGCAACGGCGGTTCGTCGATGTTGATGAACCTGCTGGCGGTCGGCGTGCTGCTCAACATCTCGCAGCACGCGCGGCCCGACAGTAACGCCGCGGAGATGGGAGCGGCGTGACGTGTGCGCGTAGTCATCGCGGGGGGAGGCACCGGCGGGCACTTGTACCCGGGCATCGCGCTGGCGCGCGAGCTGCTGCGCCGCGACCCGGCGAGCACGGTGTCGTTTGTCGGCACGGCGCAGGGCATCGAAGCCCGCGTGGTCCCGCGGGAAGGCTTCACGCTGGATCTGATTCGGGTGGCCGGGTTGAAGGGCAAGTCGAGGGTGAATCGGTTGAAGGGGTTGATGTTGCTGCCCATCGCGGCGATCGACGCGGCCCGCGTCGTGATGCGCCTGCGACCCGACGTCGTCGTCGGCGTGGGTGGCTTTGCATCGGGACCGGTGCTCGCCTTCGCCGCGATTGCCGGCTATCCCACGATGCTGCTCGAACAAAACGCGTTGCCGGGCGTCACCAATCGCCTGCTGGCGAAGTTCGTGCGGGCGGCGGCGGTGAATTTCGAAGCGGCGTTGGCGTACTTCCCAGGCACGGGATTTGTGGCCGGCAATCCCGTGCGACCGGAGTTTTTCCCGGCGCAGAGCGAGGAGCCGAATGATCGATACAGCAGGCTGCAGGACGCAGCCCGGGTACTAGTCTTTGGCGGTTCTCAGGGCGCGCACGCAATCAACGTGGCCGTGGTGGAGGCGGCGTCGAGGCTGGCAGCCTCCGGGCTACGCCTTGCGATCACCCACCAGACCGGCGAACGAGATCTGGATCTGGTGCGCACCGCGTACCAACGCGCCGGTCTCGAGGCACGGGTCGAGGCTTTCATCTTCGAAATCGACCGGGAGATGAAATCTGCGGACCTGGTCATCTGCCGCGCGGGTGCGACCACCCTTGCGGAGCTGGCCGCGTCCGAGACGGCGGCGATCCTGGTGCCGCTGCCGAATTCGACCGACGACCATCAGCGCAAGAACGCTGAGGTGTTCGCGAAGTCGGGTGCGGCGATGGTGATCGAGGAACGTGAACTGCAGGCATCGCTCGGCGATGCGCTGCGCGGTGTGTTGCAGAGTCCGGAGCGGCGGCGCCAGATGAGCGCCGCCGCGAAGTCGCTCGCGCGGCCTGATGCCGCCGAACGCATCGCGGATCGGGTGGAAATGCTGGCTGGAGTGACGAAGCGCGGAGTGAGTGGACATGCTCGGTAAGACCCGGCGCATTCACTTCGTCGGCGTCGGCGGCATTGGCATGAGCGGCATCGCGGAGCTGCTTGCCAATCTCGGCTACGCCGTGTCGGGCTCCGACGCGAAGCGCTCGACGGTTACCGATCGCCTCGAGTCGCTGGGCGTGACGGTGCAGGCCGGCCATGCGGCGGCCAACGTCGGCGACGCGGACGTCGTGGTGTATTCGTCCGCGGTGCGGCCGGAGAACCCGGAGGTTGCGGAGGCGTCGCGCCGCGGCATCCCGGTGATTCCGCGAGCGGAGATGCTCGCCGAGTTGATGCGCCTGCGATTCGGGATCGCGGTTGCCGGCGCGCACGGCAAGACCAGCACCACCTCGATGGTGGCGCTGGTGCTCGAACGCGCGGGGCTCGATCCGACGGCGGTGATTGGCGGGCGGCTGAGCGCGTTTGGCAGCAATGCGCGGTTGGGACGCGGGGAGTGCATGGTGGCGGAAGCGGACGAGAGCGATCGCTCGTTCCTCAAGCTGTCGCCATCGATTGCGGTGATTACAAACATCGATCGCGAACACATGGACGCCTACGGGAGCTTCGCAGACTTGCAGCAGGCCTTCGCCGACTTCGCCAACAAGGTGCCGTTCTACGGCGCCGTGGTGGCGTGCGCCGATGATGCGGAGCTTTGCGCGGTGATGCCGCGGTTCACGCGGCGGGTGATTCGCTACGGCATCGAGTCCGCCGACGCACACCTCGTGGGCAGGCAGGTCGTGCTGGAAGGCTACGGCTCGACGTGCACGGTCGAACAGCGGGAGCGCGACGGCGTCGCACCGGTCGTGCTGGGCGAACTGCGACTCTTGGTGCCGGGCCGCCACTCGGTGCTCAACGCGCTGGCGGCGGTGGCCGTTGGCCTCGAGCTCGACGTGCCGTTCCCGAAGATTGCCAGCGCGCTGGCGGAGTTCCGCGGCGCCGAGCGGCGCTTTGAAAACCGCGGTGTGATCAACGGCATCACCGTCGTGGATGACTACGGCCATCACCCGACGGAGATCGCCGCCGTCCTCGCGGCGGCCCGGGCGGCCAGGCCGGCGCGCATCGTCGTCGCATTCCAGCCGCATCGCTACACCCGCACCCGCGACCTGATGCGCGAGTTTGGCACGGCTCTCGCCAGCGCCGACGAAGTGGTGCTGACCAGCATCTACGCTGCCAGCGAAGACCCGATTCCCGGCGTGACGATCGAGGCGTTGGCCGCGGCCGTTAACCAGGGACGCCACACGCCCGTGCACATCGTTCCAAAGATGGATGACCTGGCGTCGCGCGTGGCCGACCTTGCGCGGAGCGGCGACCTGGTCATCACGCTCGGTGCCGGATCGATCGGCGGACTGGCCACGCAGCTGGTCGACGAGTTGAAACGGAGGCACGGCTGATGGCCGGTCTTCCACAGTCGGTCGGCACCGTTGCCACCGACAAGCGCTTCAAGCGCGCGCACGTCAAGCCGTCGGTCAAGCGCAGTGCGCCGTCGAAGCACGTCTGGCTGGCGGTGCGGCTGCTGGTGCCGGTGCTGTTGATCGGCTACGGCGCGTATCGTGGTGTGGCGTTGATCGCCGCGTCGCCAACGCTGCAGATCGGTCACATGGTGGTGCGCGGCCACGAACGGCTGTCGACCGGTGAAGTGCTCGCGCTGGTCGAAGGCCTGCGCGGCCAGAACATTCTCGGCGTGTCGCTTGACGAGTGGCAGAACAAGCTGCTGGCGTCGCCCTGGGTCGAGAGCGCGACGATCCGCCGCGTGCTGCCGTCAACGCTCGAGATCAATGTTCGCGAACGCCGGCCGATGGGCATCGGCCGGCTCGGCTCGACGATGTACCTCATCGACCACAAGGGGATGATCGTCGACGAGTACGGCCCGGCCTACGCCGACATCGACCTGCCGGTGATCGACGGCCTCGGCGCGTCGCCCGAGAGCAGCGCCTCGATGATCGACGTGGCGCGCGCCGAGTTTGCGGCCAGGGTGATCGGCGCGCTGTCGACGCGTCCCGAAATTGCCAAGCAGGTATCACAAATCGACGTCGCAGACCTGCATGACGCGGTCGTGATTCTCGATGGCGATCCGGCGCTGCTGCGCCTGGGTGACACCGACTTCGTGGCGCGGCTGCAGCAGTACATCGACCTGGCGCCGGCGTTGCGCGAACGGTTGTCCGGCATTGATTACGTCGACCTGCGATTCGACGAACGGTTGTACGTCAGGCCGCCGCGCGCGGCTCAGGCGAGGAAGTAGGGACTGGGAGGTCTCGTGGCACGACAGGAACGATACGTGGTGGGGCTCGACATCGGCACCACCAAGGTCTGTACCGTGGTGGGCGAGTTGCTGGACGATGGCGGCGTGGACGTCATTGGCATCGGCATCACCGACTCGAAGGGGTTGAAACGCGGCGTCGTCGTCAATCTGGAAGCGGCGGTGGACTCGATCAAGAAGTCGATCGAGGAGGCCGAGCTGATGGCCGGCGTCGAGGTCGGATCGGTGCAGCTGGCGATCAGCGGCCCGCACATCAAGGGCTTCAATAGCCGCGGCGTCGTGGCCGTCGCCGGCAAGAACCGCGAAGTGACCCGCGACGACGTCCGGCGTGCAATCGACGCTGCGCGCGCCGTGTCGCTGCCGGCAGGCCGGGAGATCCTCCACGTCCTCCCGCAGGATTTCGTGGTCGATGAGCAGGAAGGCATTGGCGCTCCGGTCGGCCTCACCGGCGCGCGCCTCGAGGTGAACGTCCACATCATCACCGGCAGCCAGACGGCGACGCAGAACCTGGTGGCGTGCGTGAATCGCGCCGGCGTGGAAGTGCAGGACACCGTCATCGGACAGCTGGCGGCGTCGGAGACCGTGCTGACGTCCGACGAGAAGGAACTCGGGGTCGCGGTCGTCGACATCGGCGGCGGCACCGCGGACCTGGCCATCTTCGAGCGCGGCAGCCTCTGGCACACCGCGGTGATTGCCGTCGGCGGCGATCACTTCACCAACGACATCGCCGTGGGCCTGCGCACACCGATTCCCGATGCGGAAAAAGTCAAGCGCCGTGCCGGTTGTGCGTTGTCGTCGATGGTCGAAGAGGACGAGACCATCGAGGTCGCCAGCGTTGGCGGCCGCCGCCCGCGCGTCATGGCGCGTCGCATTCTTTCCGACATTCTTCAGCCGCGTGCCGAAGAGATGTTCCACCTGATCTGGGACGAGATCAGCAAGGCCGGCTACGAGAAATCGTTGAACTCAGGCCTGGTGCTGACCGGCGGTGGCGCGCAGCTGGAAGGCATGTCCGAGATCGCCGAACAGATCTTCGACCTGCCGATCCGGCGCGGCCTGCCGGTCGGGGTCGGCGGGCTCGCCGATCACGTCAGTCACCCGCAGTTTGCGACCGCCGTCGGCCTGGTGCTGTATGCGGCGCGGCACCGCAGCCCGGTCGCGTCGACCTCGGGTGGCGGCGCGCTGACCCGCGTGATGGGCCGGCTCAAGACGGTGTTCAAAGAATTCTTTTAGTCCGACAGGCGAGGGCCCACGGGCCCACGCCAGTCATGTGGATGTTGACGGGTGAGCAAGATGGGATCAGGACCAGGAGGCAAGATGGCGGATCAGGACGGCTTCGAAGCGCTGCGGTTGACGCTCGATGAAGAAGCGCGCATGGGCGCGCGAATCAAGGTGGTTGGCGTTGGCGGCGGCGGCAGCAATGCCGTATCGCGCATGGTCCAGGCTGGGATCTCCGGCGTGGAATTCATGGTGGCGAACACCGACGCGCAGGCGCTGAAGGCGAACCCCGCGCCGGTCAAGATCCAGATCGGCGGCAAGCTCACCAAGGGGCTCGGGGCCGGCGCCGATCCGAATATCGGCCGTCAGGCCGCGCTCGAGGACACCGACAACCTGATCCAGGCGCTGTCCGGCGCGGACATGGTGTTTGTGACCACGGGCCTTGGCGGCGGCACGGGCACCGGCGCGGCGCCGGTGATCGCGAGCCTGGCTACCGAACTTGGAGCACTGACGATCGCGGTCGTCACCAAGCCATTCAAGTTCGAAGGCAAGAAGCGGCATCGCCAGGCGGAGCTGGGTCTCGAGGCGCTGCGGGAAGCGGTCGACACGGTGATCACCATCCCGAACGAACGGCTGCTGAGCGTGATCGACCGCAACACCTCGATGCTCGACGCGTTCGTCACCGCGGACGACGTGCTGCGACAGGCGATCCAGGGCATTTCGGACCTGATCCTCGTCCCCGGCCTCATCAACCTCGACTTCGCCGACGTCAAGACGATCATGTCCGGCATGGGCGTGGCGATGATGGGCACCGCGATGGCCGAGGGATCGTCCCGAGCGGTTGACGCGGCCAACCGCGCCATCTCGAGCCCGCTGCTGGAAGACGCATCGGTCAAAGGCGCGCGCGGCGTGATCATCAACGTCACTGGCGGTCCCGACATGTCGCTGCTTGAAGTCAACGAAGCGTTGACGATCATTCAGGAGTCGGCACACGAAGACGCCAACATCATCTTTGGCGCGGTGGTCGATCCGACGCTGGCCAGCAAGGTGAAGATCACGGTGATTGCGACCGGCTTCGACCACGTGAAGACCGAGCGTTCGACGCCGGCGATGGCCCCGTCACAGACGCCGGTTGACATGTCGGCCTACACCTCTGTGCTCCGCGCCAACGAAGCGGCCCAGGCCGCGTCGTCGCGCAACTCGATCACGCCTTCGATCACGCCGACCATTACCCGTCGTCCGCCGATCGAAATGCCGATAGCCCAGAAGGTTGCCGTCGGTCAGAACCCCGGTGATGTACCGCTGGCGGCCGACGACAGCTCGGCGCCGGGGGAGTTCGACCTCAACCTGGACCTCGACGTGCCCGCGTTCCTGCGGCGTAACGAGGGCTGATACAGTAGGTACCTCCAAGGGAGCCGCGAGCGCCGTCGGCGCAACGACAGCTCGACGGTCCCCTGGAATTTGCATGAAAGCCCGGTACCACCAACGAGAGGCCGCACGTCAGACCCTTTCCCGCGAAGTCGGTTACGTGTCGAAGCCACACGCCAACCGCCTCCGTGTTGCGCTGATATTTCCCAACACCTATTTCGTCGGGATGTCGAACCTCGGCTTCCAGACGATCTACCGGTTGTTCAACGACCAGCCCGACATTGTTTGTGAGCGCGCGTTCCTGCCGCCAAAGCAGGAACTGGCCGCGCTGCGCGAGTCAGGCGCGCGCCTGGTCTCGCTCGAATCGCAGACGCCGCTGTCGGAGTTCGATGTCATCGCCTTCTCGGTGTCGTTCGAAT
>Ga0075471_10000028_pt1 | contig 57073 bp, 49 predicted proteins | sample DEB19_08_DNA_2_FD_74787 | JGI IMG/M metagenome (GOLD analysis project Ga0075471, IMG submission 74787) | Aqueous microbial communities from the Delaware River and Bay under freshwater to marine salinity gradient to study organic matter... | ecosystem: Environmental > Aquatic > Marine > Coastal ...
GACAGCCTCTTTGAAGGCCACTCGGCACGCAGGCGTGAAATCGATGGCGGCGATGACGTGATGAAATTTTTTCATGGGGGCCTCGGGTGTTGCGGCAGGATTTTAAAGCGTATTCCCAGGGCTGCGCCGCCCATATTGCGTGATTTTGAGCGAGACTTGCCCCAAATGAAGGCTTGCCAGAACAGCCCCCAATCGACGTAATCTCTCTCGCCATGAGCACCCCCACCCCCCACTCCATTCCTCTATCCCGTCGCCGTTTCGTCGGCGCCGCTGGCCTTGTCGCCGGTTCCATGATCACACGCCCACTCTACGGTGCGAACGCGCCGAGCAACAAACTCAACGTCGCCCTCATCGGCGTATGGGGCCGCGGCTTGGCGCACTACAACTCGATCGCCGAGGAAAATGTCGTCGCGCTGTGTGACATCAATGAGGCCCGTTTCCCGGATGCGCTAAAGCGCTTCCCCGGAGCCACCACCTATGTGGACTGGCGCAAGTGCCTCGATCACAAAGGCTTGGATGCCGTGGTCATCTGCACCACGGATCACACCCATGCCTTCATCGCCAATTGGGCGCTCAAGCGTGACTTGCACTGCTACTGCGAGAAGCCGCTGGCCATCACAGTGAACGAGGCCCGCACCGTGCGTGCCACTTGGGAAACGAAGAAGGGCAAGCTCGCCACACAGGTGGGTATGCAGCGCCATGAGCAGCCGAACTTCAATCGCATCAAGGAACTCATCCGGGATGGTGCGATTGGCGAGCTGAAGGCCGCCTATGCCTGGGGCAACCGTCAGATCCCCAAACCCGGCTATTTTCCTGCCGAGGGCGAACCGCCGAAGGGCTTCCACTACGACTTGTGGCTCGGCCCGGCCCCCTTCCATCCATACAACCCCGCCTACTTCTCCGGTGGAGCTGGCGCTAACTGCCTCTCTTGGAACATGTTTTGGGACTTTGGAGCAGGCCAGATCGGCGACATGGGTAGCCACACCATGGACCTGCTGTGGAATGCCGTGGACGCCAAGCTGCCCACCTCCGCCGAGGCCAAAGGGGACGCTTATCACTCTGATGTCACGCCCGTGATGTGCGAGTCCCACTTCGAGCATCCCGCCAATGATTGGCGCGGCCCCATTACCGTGAGCTGGTATCAGGGCGGCGCGATGCCACGCTCCCCGAAGCCTAGCATCGATCTCAACAAGATCGGTCACGGAGCGATGTTCAAGGGCACCAAGGGCTTCATCATTGCGGATTTCGACTCCCGCATGATCATCCCCTTCGGTGACGATGCGGACATGAGCTACTACAAGCCCCGAAAGAAAGAGGACCAGTATCCCGACGTGGGCAAAGGCAACTTCCAGAAGCAGTGGTTCGATGCCTGCAAAGATCCAAGCAAGCCAACAGCCTGTGATTTCGGCTACAGCGCCAACATGATCGAGATGATGCTCCTCGGTCTAGTGGCCTACCGCACTGGCAAAAAGATTCAGTACGATGGCAACACCGGCACCAGCCCTGACACGCCTGAAGCCAACGCCTTCATGAAAAAAGAGTATCGGGAAGGTTGGAGCATCGACGGTTGAGCCCGTCGGCACACGACCTGCTTGTTCGCCCTCGCTGCGATGCCCCCTTCAGGGCGGGCTTCGTTCAGCGAGGTGCGGACCTCATGGTTTAACTGGCTGTCCCCCACAGATGGTGAGTCATTCCGTGTGGCATGATAGCCACCATTCAGTGACATTCGCATATCCGCTTGGTTCCAATCGCTTGTTGGCGCCTCTGCTTTCAGCCATTTTTGAGAACCGATCCATGATTCCATTTTAGAGAGCGCGGGCTGTCTGCCCGAGACTCCATGGAAGTTGCTAGACCGTTCGGATCAGGCCTTCATGCCTTCCTGCCGCAGGAAGTTTTCGAGCCAAGTGATGTCATACTGGCCATTCTGGAAGTCACTGGTGGTAAGAACCTTGCTTTGAAGCGGGATAGTTGTCTTGATGCCTTCAACGGTGAACTCACCTAGCGCGCGGCGCATGCGGCGGATGGCGATGTCACGCGTGGCCCCCGTCACGATGAGCTTGGCGATCATCGAGTCATAATAAGGCGGCACGCTGTAGCCGGCATACACATGCGTATCGACGCGCACACCGCGGCCGCCGGAGGTGTACCACAGATTAATTTTCCCGGGGCTGGGGGCAAAATTGCGGGCTGGATCTTCGGCATTGATGCGACACTCAATGGAATGTCCACGCGGTTGGGCGTTGATCACGTGCTCCGAGAGCGGCAGACCTGCGGCGATGCGGATTTGTTCCTTGATGAGATCGCAGCCATACACCTCTTCGGTGATGGGATGCTCCACCTGAATGCGGGTATTCATCTCCATGAAGTAAAAATTCTCACCTTTGTTATCGACGAGGAATTCAATGGTTCCGCAGTTCTCGTAGCCGATCTCTTTACAAAGTTTGACGGCAGCATCTCCCATCTTTTTGCGGAGCTTGTCTGGCAGTTTGGGGCTGGGACACTCTTCGATGATCTTCTGGTTCCGGCGCTGCATGGAGCAATCACGCTCGCCGAGGTGGACCACGTTGCCATGCGAGTCGGCAACGATTTGGAACTCGATGTGGTGGGGCTTATCCACGAGTTTCTCCATGTACATAGAGCCGTCACCAAAGCACTTCAGGGCCTCCAAGGACGCAGCCTGAAAGCTGGAAATGAGCGTGGCTTCATTGAGAACCGGGCGCATCCCGCGGCCGCCGCCACCCGCAGTGGCTTTAATCATGACCGGGTAGCCAATCTTCCGCGCCCAGGCAAGAGCCTCTTCTTCACTGGTGATGATGCCATCGGAGCCTGGGGTGATGGGGACCCCCGCCTTGCGGGCGGTTTCACGGGCGACGTTTTTGTCCCCCATCATCGAAATGACCTTCGCGGAGGGGCCGATGAACTTGATTTTGCACTTCTCGCAGATCTCCGCGAACTCTTCTTTTTCCGACAAGAATCCGTAGCCGGGATGGATCGCATCCACGTTGGCAATTTCGGCGGCGGAAATGATGCGGGCGATTTTGAGGTAGCTCTCCGTGCTGGGGCCGGGCCCGATGCAGATAGCCTCATCAGCCAGATGGACGTGCATGGAATCGACATCAGCCTCTGAATAGACGGCGACGGTTTTGACATCGAGTTCTTTGCAGGCGCGAATGACACGAAGAGCAATTTCACCACGGTTGGCGACAAGGACTTTTTTGAACATCAGAAGTGGAGGGCGTGGGGCTGGGGGGCGTGGATCGAACAGTCAGAGACGAAGGAAATGAGCGAGTGCGATGCAGCGAAAGGCTGGATTTGAACTCTGGAGCCTTCGCCCTCTGCTCTAGGCTTTCAGTTCAAACAAAGGCTGGCCGTACTGAACCGGCTTGCCATCCTCAGCGAGGATACGAGCGATGGTGCCTCGGGCCTCAGCCTTGATCTCATTCATGACCTTCATGGCCTCGATGATGCACACGGTGGTGTTTTCATCGACTTGGTCTCCCACGTTCACGAAGGATTTTTCACCCGGGGCTGCGGAACGGTAGAAAGTTCCCACCATCGGTGAATTGATCGATGGGCCGACTGGACCACTCGGAGCCGCGGCGGCGGCTGCAGGTGCGGCGGCGACAGCCACTGGGGCCACGCTCGCTGGAGCGGCGGCTGCAGGTGCGGCGGCGACAGCCACTGGGGCCGCTGGCACAGGAAGGTGCTTCAAGAGATCGCTCGCAGCAGCGAAGTCCGATCCACGGCGGATTTCGAGCTTGGATTCCTTCTGCTCGAAGTGGAAGTAGGAAAGGTCATTGTCAGCCATGAGGCCAACGATTTCACGGATGTGGGCAAGATCAAAATTCGAGGAGGCGGCTCCAGACTTGGGAGCGGACTTTGCGACGGGCGCAGCGGCTTTCTTGGCGGTCGATTTGCGTTGGGGCATGTGGCGGAAGTGTGAGTTGCAGCTAACACCCTGACACTAACGTCCCGTCTGCCCGTGGCAAGACCAAAGGCAGCTGGGTGGTCAATTGAGCACACCCACATCCTTGTTCGGAACTCAGATCACTTGATCTCACGAAACTTCACCTTCCTCCAGCGAACGCTGTAAGGCCCTGTGCCCTTTTTAATCCCGTGAACTTGAAAACCGATGTAGCCTTCAGGATCGCCCGGTTGGGTGAAATCAGCAGTGGCCACACCATTGACGAAGCTCTGGTAGTGATCCCCCTTCACCACAATGCGGTAGTGGTTCCACTCCCCTTTTTTGAAAGCAGCTTTGGCCGCCTCTGTACGCACTGCCTCCGTGTGGGTCAAAAGGCTCCACCACGTGCCGCGCCGAGCTTCATCATAAAAGTCACCGGCAGTACCGTTGATGGCGATTTCACACTGAGGACCGAAAAGGCGACCCGCAGGCAGCGACTTGTTGCTTTTACTGCCCTCGGGCGCGGGATCGCCTTCTTTGGCGATATGGCTTCGGACTTGAATGCCTGAATTGAGTTCGTCATCGACCTTCACTTCGAACTCTAACTCGAAATCCTTAAACGGCCCAATCGCTAGGAACGTGTTGGGGCTGCCATCCACTGTTGTTCCAACAAGCACCCCCTCCTCGACTTTATAAGACGCGGTGCCACTGATGATCTGCCCGCCTTGTAGCGTTCCATCAGCGAACCAATTTTGCCACCCTTCTTCAGCAGCAAAGGAGGTAAAAGAAGAGAGAGCCGAGGCCATGAAGGCGACGGCGACAAAAGCGAGGTGGAGGCGTTTCATGATGGGAAAAGAGCAACTGGAACGCTGTGTGAGATGGATTTCCATCGTGAGAGCCACATGCTTAAGAAAAGTTAAACAAAAGGGCGTTTTTAACGGGATAAAAACCCGAAAATAATCGGATCGAAACTTGACCACTCAATCGAGCTCAGGTTAATATGGCATTAATATCTGATTATTATTCGCCTCATTCATGGCACGGCCCTCCAACAACTTCGAATCTTCCTCGCTGACGGTGGCTTTCACGCCCCAGATCAGGCAGTACCTCGATGACCTGACCTTGAAGGGAACCTTCGGCAGCAGCCCTTCCGAGGCTGTGCGCATGATCGTGAATGGAGCGATTGAAAACATGCTCAACAACGGCGCTCTCGATCGCCGCAAATGGATCATCAACGACGGCAAGCTCGTTCTCGCCACTTCCTAAAAAGTTAACCACTCAACGCCATGCCTGCGCAAGCCGAACTTCAAGCCAACGCCAGCGTTTTCGGAGTCATCGCCGAGGTCCGAATGAACGAGCGTCCCAACCGTAACGAGCCGGTCAATGAAACCCAACTCGAGACCCTCGCCTACGAGATCGCCCGCTACATGCCAGCCCTCGCCCGCCAACTCTGCGGCGCCGGTCGAGAAAGGCTGCTGGCGGCATAAGAAGATTTCAGCGGATGATTTCAAATCCGCGCAGACAAGCCTCCGCGTCCACGACGCGAATGTCGCGTTCCTTGATGTGTGAGCCGAGTTGGCTTTCTTGGATGCCGTTGAGAAAAGCCTCCAAATCATCGGGCTCCCACGCCTGAACGTGAAGCTCCACGCGCCCGTCCGGCAGGTTCCTCACCCAGCCGCACACCTCATAACCGCGTGCGATCTGCTTTGAGCTAAAGCGGAATCCCACACCTTGCACCCTTCCCGAGTAAAGCACACGTCTCGCAGTCATTTCGTTTCTCCTTCGATCAATTGGTTGATTCCCATCCGCGCCGCCTCTGAGGCAGTGTCGATCAGGCTGACCCCCTGCCCTGCGCGGTTTTGTTTCAAGCTCACCCAGCGGCCTTGTGCGGCAAACTCGATTTCGCCAACTTTTTTGTCTGGCATCTTTTCGATCTCATATCGCTCCACGAGCACCTTGGACATGGCCTTGAAAAAGGCCTGCGCTGAATCCTCATCCTGAAACAGTGTCTGCCAAGCCGCATGGTGACGTTTCGCTCCCACGCCTGCCGGCCAGGCCAGCAGACGATCCGCGAGCAGTCCGCGAGCACCCTCTGCAGCAGCGCCGTCCTCGTTGTGCGCACGCAGCACGGTCACGCAGGCAAACTTCCCGAGCTGGTCATCCCAAAAAGGCTCCACGCCATTCCAGGATACCGATTGGAACCTGACCCCCACGTGAGAGCCTCGGGCGGCGGCATCCAGATACAGTTCCGGCTCGATGACCTCCGCCGAACTCACCGGCGGGCGGCTGTAGGCAGCATTGAGCTGCGGAAACTCCCCCGCGCTGTGCAAAGCCTGCGCAAACTCGAAGCCGCGCATGAAGGGAAACATTGCCATCTCGCGCAGAAAGATCGGCATCGGTACCTGATTGAGCGGGTGATCCGGATCCTCGGCCGGTATGTCGAATTTTGGCTCCGCTTTTGCATTCTGAATGGAGAACAAAAAACGCGTCAGGCCCGCATCACCCGCCAAAAGGCTCTCACGCGCGATGCGTTCGTCCGTCGAGAGTCGCCCATGCTTGGGTTGGAAAAGAATGGGCTCATACTCGCGCAGCAGCTGGCCAAAGGCCACCGCCAGCGGCTCATCCGGCTTGGCCGAAGGTGGCGGATCGCTCTGCGGCTCAATCACCCACATCGTGTCGCTCTCCGAATCATACCAGCCGCCGAGCTGACGCGTCAGCAGCTTGGCACGAAGTGGCAGCGGATCGATCTCCTGAGGGATCCAACCCAGCGCCGCCAGCGCTCGCGCCTGGCGCTGCGCCTCATCACCCGGTTGCAACCGACGCAGCCAAGTCAGAACCACCTTCTCCACCTCCGCCTCCGTCGCGGGAGAGGTCACCAGTGGCAGCGCCTTGATCTGACGTAGCTTCATCATGTCCACTCCCATGCCCACAAAGTCCGGCGCGATGCCGTCATCCGCCGCCATGGCCGCGGTTTGCGTGCCGCCCTTCATCCCAAGCGTGCCGAGCTTTTGGATGAGCTGCGCATTCTCATCCTGCAGCACCTGCACCTGGCCTTGCAAATACTCATTCTGACCCAAAAGCAATTCGATCTGCTTACTCAGATCCTCCACCGTCTCGCCTCCTTTGCCACGATCACTCAACAGCCCCCCATCGACCGCTGGCACAGTCTTTTCACCGCTCAGGAAAAACGCCGCCAAACCTCCACAAAGGATCAAAAGGAGCAGCAGCAGTGCGGGAGGAATTTTCATAGAAGGCAACAGTGTCAAGGATGTGGCCCTGTCACGAGCTTCGGGAAAGGTCAAGGCCTCAACGTCCACTCACTTTGAACTTCTCACAACTCCGCTAGCCCGCCGCGCTTGATCCACACATCTAGGGGCTCATACGGCTCCATGCACAATGCAGTGGCGTAGCCAAACGGTGCTGCATTCACGCTTGTGAGATCGAGTTGGCCGTTTTCGATTCGCAGCACCGGAAAACCTTCGGCATGACGCTGGTAAAATCCATCATGCACCGCCAGAATATCCCGTTGCAGGGCCTCCGGATACACGCACAACCCGCGGAAGTAGTGATGCCCGTTGCGCTCCACATGCGAGACGCCCAGAGCCGCCTGCATCGCCACATCCTGCAGCATCGCCACCGGGCCGATGCTACAAAGGTCCTCACCACTGAGAATGGAATCCGGCCGCGTGTGCAGCAGCGCCGCGTTCGCTAGGCCTTTCACAATGCCTTTGCAGTTCTTGTGGCTTGTGCCGCGATACCCCAGCTCCAGCGCTCGCGGCAGGTCGTCCAGTGAGCCATCACTCTCATCGATGATCATGCCCGGCATGTCTTTCCACTCCCGCAGCGCCGCCATCTCATCACTCAGGGCTTTGTCGCGATGTACCGGTTGCTCGATCAGCAGCAAACGGGCAAACAATGGCTCCAAAGCCTTCTCAGCACGAAGCATCGCGTAGTAGTCACGAAAGCTCGAGAGATCGTGGAACTGCTCGTTGCCATCGAGCGTGGTGTGGAAACCACGCGGACAGTTCTCCACCAGAATGCGCGTCACCTCCCGCAAGCGTGGCAGATCCATCTCCGGCTTCCCACTGAGCTTGATCTTGAAATATGTCAGCCCGTAAGCTCGAATCGACTCATCCAACGCTTGCGGCAGACCGTCATTCACCCGCTCCGCCTCCGCAATCTCATTCGCCCGCAGTTCATCTCCTAGGCCCACCGTGTGCCGCACATGCAGCCGCTCCAGCGGACGCTCCGCCAGTGCCGGACCGACCCGCATCCCACGCACCGCACTGAGATTCATCCCCAGCTCCTCCGAGGCCAGAACGGCATGCAGCGGCCTGCCCAGCGCCTTACAGATGCCATCCAGCACCGCGCGCTCCATCAGGCTCACGCCCAGATTCGCTAGCAGCGGAGGCACCGCCCGCACTTTAGCCCAGTTTGCCTGCTCGGCATACAAAGCCTGCCACCACTCAAAAAAACCTGTCTCCTTCTCCGCTGCCAGCCTCGCAATGCGTGATGCATTCTGGATCACCGCAATCATTTCGCACAGATCCGCCTCAAACGGCGTGTCAGGATTTTTCGTGAACCACTTCAGCGCCAATCCCTCACTGCTCAGACCTCTGACCTCGCGTCCATTCACCACCAAATCCACATTCACCCATACATGCGGCACCACCGTCATGCTCGCGATTCCATACTTGAACGGAAACCGCAACCGCATCGGGAGAACATGCAGTCGAAAACGCTGAAGGGTGAAAGTCATCACGCCAATCGTGCAGGGAGCCACACTGGTCGTCAAACTCGTCATTGAATCCACCTAGCTGCTCCCCATTCTTGAGATCATGAGCTCACCCGCCACTCCCGAACCTGGCCGTGACCACGAACCGAGCATCGCGAAGGTCACCCAGCGGGCCAAGGACATTGAGGGCAAGCTGCCCAAGCTGAAGCAGTTCTATCAGCAGGCGAAACTCATGCTCAGCCTCGTGAGAGACTATGCCGCAGGCCGCTACCGCGAGACGCCCTACTGGGCCATTGCCGCCGTGGCCTTGGCTTTGCTCTATGTGCTGAATCCCGCCGATCTCTTTCCCGATTTTATCCCCGGCCTAGGCTACCTCGACGATGCGGCCGTGATTGCCTTCTGCCTGAAACTCGTGGAGAAGGACCTCGAAAAGTACCAGCAATGGCGGGCAGCCAGATGCAAGACCGCCTCTGGTCCGGTGATCGACGTGTGAGACGGGCAAGAGCCTGCTGATTCAGGGCGTAGTCTGCCGCACATGCTTCGCCAACTTCTGCCCCTGATCCTCGTCACCTCACTCGCTGCGGAGGAAAAACGTGTGCCCACCGCCCAGGCGATGGGTTTGCTCAAAACGCAGTGCATGGGCTGCCACAATGCGGAGAAGAAAAAGGGCGATCTCTCGCTTGAAACGCGTGAATCGGCCCTCGAAGCCATCCAATCGGGCAAAATCATCTCCTCTCTCACGGCGACGGGAGATGAGCATATGCCGCCCAAGAAGCAGTTGCCAGAAAAGCAGATCAACCTGCTCAAAGCATGGGTTCAAGCCGGTGCAGCATGGGATGGGGTCGCTCTGAAGCAATTTGGCGAGCTGACTCCGGCGGATAAACTGGCCTCACTGCCGCCCGGACATGCTCCTGCGACGACTTTGGCGCTCAGCTCGGACGGAAAATGGCTCGCGGCAGGCGTCGGCCATCGTGTCCTCGTGCGTGATGCCAAAGCGAAGGACCTTCCGGTCATCGCCACGCTAGAAGGGCACAAAGATGTCATCCAATCGCTCGCATGGAGCAGCGATGGCACGAGGCTGGCCGCAGGCGGCTATCGCAGTGTGCTGGTGTGGCATTCGACGGATTGGAAACTGACGAACACGCTCGCCTCGCCGCTCGAAGGCCGCGTGACGGGCCTCACCTTCCTCACCGACCCGACGACGCTGATCCTCGCAGATGGCCCCACGGGCGTGAAGGGCGTGTTGCACCGGTGGAAGCTTGGTGAGCCGAAGCCATCACAAACCGTCGAAGCGCATGCGGACAACATTTTGAGCCTCACACTCAGCAAAGACGGTAAACAGATCGCCACAGGCGGCGCGGACAACCTCGCCAAGGTATGGGATGCAGCCACGCTGAAGGAAATCGCGAAGATCGAGGGGCACGTTAGCCACATCACGGCGCTCGCCTTCAATCACGACGGCAAATGGCTCGCCACCGGCAGCGCGGACAAAGAACTGAAGGTGTGGGACATCGCCACGAAAGAGATGCTGATGCTCCTCGGTGATAAATCCGCGCCCGTGAATGCGGTGATGTGGTCGCCCGACTCCACCGCACTGACCTACCTCACCGACGGCGGTCATGTCTTCAACATCACCGAACTGAAAAGCCATGATGGCGTGCGCCTTGCGTTCACGAGCGGCAAATCAAAGAAGTGGGTCACGCTTGAAGGAGTGCCGTATGCCGCAACGCTCACCGCCGATGGCAAAACCACGTTTGCCGCGCTCGACAGCGGCAAAGTCGTGCAACTCGATGAGAAGGCGAATGTCACAAAACTGACTGCGGAGGCCACAGCGGTCGCGGCAAAACCCGCCACGCTTTCTTACACCAAGGACATTCTGCCCATCCTCACCAAAGCGGGCTGCAACCTCGGCTCCTGCCATGCAAAATCCAGCGGGCAGGCCGGTTTCCGACTGTCGATTTTTGCCTTTGATACGAAGGGGGATTTTATGGAATTCGTGAACGATTCTCGTGGCCGTCGGGTGTTTCCCGCGCGGCCAGAGGACAGTCTCATCCTGCAAAAAGCCACGGTGCGCGTGCAGCATGAGGGTGGTCAGCGATTTGAGCCGGACTCCGATTGGGCGAAGACCGTGGCAGAATGGATCCGCCAAGGCATGCCATACGAACTGCCAAACCAGCCGATGCTGAACGAGATCACCGTCACGCCTGGCGAGAAGACGTATCGCAAGGGTGAGGAAATCGCGCTGAAGGTCACCGCGAAATACAGCGACGGTTCTACCCGCGATGTGACGGCGTTGGCGGACTATATTTCATCCGAAAAAGCCATCGCAAGCGTGAATGAGGTTGGCAAGGTGAAAGCCTCGAGCGAAAGCGGTGAGACGGTCATCGTGGCGCGCTACATGGGCCAGGTGGCCATCTCACGAGTGGATGTGCCTGTGGAAAAACTGTTACCTGCGGAGCGCTACGCAAAGCTGCCGGCGCGCAACGAAATCGACAAACTCGTCTATGCCCGCCTGCAAAAGGTGGGCTACTTGCCGAGCGAGACGTGCAGCGATGCCGAGTTCCTGCGCCGTACCTCACTCGACGCCATCGGCATGCTGCCGACCGTGGAAGAGACTCGCGCCTTCCTCAGCGACAAAAATCCGTCGAAGTATGAGCAGTGGATCGATCAATTGCTCGAACGTTCCGAATGGGCCGATCACTGGGCCATCAAGTGGGGTGATCTCATTCGCCCAAACCCTTCGCGCGTCGGCGTGAAGCCGGTTTATCTGCTGGATCAGTGGATTCGGCAGAGTTTTCGCGAGAACAAGCCTTGGAATCGCTTCGTGACGGAACTCCTCACCGCCGAGGGCAACACACACAAGAACGGTCCTGTGGCCATCTGGCGTGACAAACGCGAGCCCATCGACGCGGCGACCTTCATCGGCCAAATCTTCCTCGGCGTGCGTCTTGAATGCGCGAAGTGCCATCATCACCCGACGGAGAAATGGGACCAGACGGACTACTACCAGATGGCGGCGTTCTTCACGCAGATGAAGCGCAAGGGGCAGGGCATCTCTGCGCCGATCAGCGGCGAACCGGAGCAGATGTGGTTCGCGCCCGGCACGGCGAGCATCGAGCATCCTGTCACCAAGGTGTCGCTGAAGCCGCGTCCGCCTGCTGACAAGGAAATCCCCATCGCCGAATCACAGGACCCGCGTGCCGTTCTGGCGGATTGGATGACGAATCCGAAGAATCCGCACTTCGCACACGCCATCGTGAACCGAGTGTGGTCCAGCTTCATGGGACGTGGCATCGTCGATCCCGTGGATGACTTTCGCGCCTCGAATCCGCCCACGAATCCTGCTTTGCTGGACTGGCTGGCCGCTGACTTCGTGCAGCATGGCTACGATTTGAAGCATCTCATGCGGACCATCATGCGCTCGCAAATTTACCGCCTCAGCAGCTTACCGAACGAGACCAACGCATCCGATTTGAAGAACTATAGCCGCAGCTATCGCCGCCGTCTGCCCGCTGAGACGCTTCTCGATGCTGTTTGTGCTGTTACAGAAGTCAAAGAGACTTTCACCGGCCTGCCTCCCGATGCGCTGGCGAAGCAAACATGGAACCACAAGCTCGACAGCCAGTTCATGGATGCCTTTGGCCGCCCAAACAGCAGTGCCGAATGCCCCTGCGAGCGCGACGCCAAGCCCAGCGTCGTGCAAGCGCTGCACCTCATGAACTCCACGAAGCTGCAGGACATGCTGGTGAACGCCCAAGGTCGCGCCGCCCGCCTCGCCAAAAGTGATGCGAAGCCCGAACAGATCGTCGAAGAACTTTACCTCGCCTGCTACTCACGCCTCCCGGACACCGAGGAAATGAAGATCGCCACCAGCGCTTTCACGGCGAAGGATGCGACACGGCAAACCGCAGTCGAGGACATCCTTTGGAGCCTACTGAATTCGGCGGAGTTTGTGTTCAATCATTGAAGCCGACAGAAAGATGCCAAGCCGATTGGAGACACTGACTGTCCGCCTACTGGGACGCAAAGAGCCTTTTATACCTCCGCTCTCGAACGCATGGAAACGTCTGCTACGCGTTGGCCAATTTACTGAAGCAAACGGGTGTCCGTCAGCCATTCGATGAACCGCTGCGGCCAGCGGGAGGCGGCAGTGGGTTTAGCGTCGTGTTTGTAACCAAAGCCATGGCCGGCATTTGCATAGAGGTGCAATTCAGCGGGGATTTTGGCAGCTTTATATTTGAGGTAGAGCGTGGCCATGCCTTCAGAAATGTCCTGACGATCATGATATCCGGCGGCAATGAAGAGTGGAGGCATGCCTTGCTTTGCAGAAAACAGAGCGGAGGTGCCCGGGTAGATGAGCGCTTGGAAGTCCGGCCGACAGCTCTGACGCTCGATGGGATCAGGGGCGTCTTTTTGGCCAGGGTCGTTCTTCATGGCGGCGAAGGCAGCAAGCTCGCCCCCGGCAGAGAATCCGAGGATGCCAACGCGGTCAGATTGGACGTGCCACTCCTCAGCTCGACTACGAATGAGGCGCAGGGCGCGGCGGGCATCCGCCATGGCGTGGTCTTGAATGGTGTAAGTGCTGCCCTTCTCGCGAGCGAGCCGATACTTCAGCACGAAGGCAGCGATACCGCGTTCCTGAAACCACTCGGCAAGCGCGTAGCCTTCGTGGCCAAGGCAAAGCTTGGAATGCCCCCCACCGGGGCAGATGATGACAGCCGTGCCGGTGGCTTTACCTGCTGCGGGCAGATAGGGCGTGAGCGTGGGATTGTGGATGTTGCAAACGTTGGCACCCTCGACGCTCTCCGGCTCAGCCTTGCGGGCCTCGGAGCCCGGTGCGCCATCATTCCACAGCGGGATGACAGCAGGTATCTCAGCGGACAAGGAGTCCAACGCGATGAAAACCGTTACAAAGAACGCAATTCGGAGATTCATAAGGAAGCTTAGATTGACAGATCTCTCCCATGGATGCCAGTGGCTTTGGCAGAGGGGGTAGCTGTTTTCTGGCTTCTTTTGACCTGATCTTTTTATTGGGCTTGTGGCTGAAGGGAAGGTATAACTCCCTACTTTGCACCTCCAAGCTTCCGCAGGCATTTGACTCACAAATGAGCCGCCCCATCACATCCATGCGTTTTCCCGGTGAGAGCACCTGGGAAATCTGGCGCTGCAATCGCGCCGGAAAGTGGGAGCTTTCGATGAAGGCGGAACTGAATGACGAGGCATCTGTGCATGCGATCCAAACGATGTGCCTCGACAGCTCGCCCTTCTGGTCGTCCACCCAAGGAGATGAGGTGCCGAACCCGGACGATGTTTCCATCTTGCGCTGGGAGGCTTTGGGCGTGAGCGACATGGATGGTGCCCGGCAGTCCACCTGCTGGAAGGTGCTGGAGCAGCCGCATCGGGAGCTGATCGCCTCGATGGCCATCACACCGGACTTGGCCAACGATGAGAGTCTGGGGCTTTCTGCAGAGAAGTATGACATCAGTGCCCGCCTACTGCCGCTGCCACGAGACGGGCTTGCCATCTGGAAGGAGTTGGGACGTATCGTCACCGCCTTCACCCGCGATGGAAAGTTGCTGCATGTCACCCTAATTGCCGCACCCGAGTTGAATGCAGACACCGCACTGGAACTGCGTGATGCGCTGCTGGCGCTGGATGCACATGAGTTTCTCGATCGCTTGAGCGAGGTGAAGGTTTGGACCGAATGCGAGGCAGGCTTTCTGAGCGCCCTTTCGAGCACCTTCAGCTCGAGTCAGGTGCAGGCAGAGCCGCGTCCGGCCCCCATGCCGCCTGCCGACCCGCTGAAATTCGTGCCGATGCAGGTGGCTTTGGTTCGCCGCAGCCAGCAGGAACGGAAGCGGCTGGTGCAACTGGCCACAGCGCTGGCCGCTGTCTTTGTGGTGGTGTTTGCCTCGTGGTCCTTCCTGCTCTGGCAGCAGGAGCAAAAAATCCTCACTGATGAGAAGGCCCTGCAAAATCTGGGGCCACAGGTGTTTTCCGTGCAGGAGGCCAAGCAAGCCTGGGTGGCGATGGAGGCTGCGGTAAACCCCGATTTGTATCCCGTGGAGCTTTACCACCAGATCATCTCGCTGCTGCCACCGTCCGGCGTCCGCCTGAACGAGTTCCAAATCGACAACGACAAAATCACCGTGCGCGGTGAGGCATCGGACACACAAAAGGGCCTCGACTTCCGCGAGCAGCTCACAAACAGCCCTGCGCTCTCGGGTTTCGACTGGAACATCCCGGTGCCCAAGAGCTTGGACGGCACACGCGTGCAATTCGACGCAATAGGCATCTACAATCCAAGAGAGGAGGTGCCCCGTGAAGGCCAGTGAACAACGCCTCGTTCTGCTGCTGATCATCCTCGTGACTATTTTTGCCACGGGCTTTGCCACCATGCGCATGCTCAGCTGGCAGCGCACGCTGGAAAAGAAAGCTCGATCCGTAGCGATGCGCACGAATGAAACTCAACAGCTTCTCACCGAGGCACCCATGTGGGAAGAGCGACTCGCCTGGCTGCGCTCCTCGCAGCCGCAGATGACCAGCGTGAACAAGGCGAACAACGAACTCGACCAATCGCTCGTCGAAACTGCCAAAAAAAGCAGGGTCACGATTGAGAATAAGCAGCTGCAGGAGCCGGTGGAAACCCCCTATTTTCATCAAGTAGGCGAAACGGTGCTGGTGAAGACAGAGGTGAAATCGCTCATGCAATGGCTGCACGAGTTGCAATCGCCAGAGAGCTTTACCTTGGTCTCGCATTTGACCATCCAGCCTGTGCCGGAGGATGCAGGCAAAGTCACCGCCACCGTGCATGTGTCCCGCCTTTTCTCACCCCTCAAGTCCGCCGCCGAAAACACCGTGGAGACCCAGGCCCCATGAAACACGCATTCACCTTCATTCTGACGATGCTTGGAGCTGCATCGAACCTGCCTGCCGTCGAAAACGCCTCTGCGGCCGCGTTTGAGCCACCGAAGAAATACGGTGCGGAGCGATACATCACCGGCTGGGAGCGAAATCCCTTCGCTGCGCCCTCAGCACCCACCGTGATGCCCACAATGGATTCGCCGTTCAAGGACCTCGCGATCAAATCCGTCTATGGTCCCAAAGACAGCCCGGTCTTTTCCCTTGTGAATACCAAGACCCATGAGCGCGTGCGGCTCTCGATAGACAAGCCCACTCAGAATGGCATTGCGTTGAAGAGCTTTCACTTGGCGGACAACCGCAAGGATACGACCATTGAGGTGGCCAAGGGTTCGGAAAATGCCACCCTGAAGTATGCCATAGACTATGTGCCGCCCGCCCCCCATGCCCAGGTAAAACCCGGAGTCATTCCCGGCACCGCTGGTGCTACAAACACCGTCGGCCGCATTCCGCTTCCACAAGTTAGTGCGCCCCTTGCTTTAAGTCAGCCGGCCAGCCGTCCGGGCATGCCAGCAGGCACGCCCGCGAACCAGCGCATCGCGCCAACCCCCACCGGTGCGATGTCCGCCAATTCAGCGTTCATTTCGGAACCCGCCACTCGTCGGCGTCTTTTGACCGTGCCATCAGGGACCGGGGAAGCCGCCAATGGCACCACAGCGACGATAGATCTGAATGCACCGGCAGCCAACCCCGTGTCATCGCCTATCACCCAGCCTACCAACACCACTCCGGCCACGGGTGAAATCACACCACCGATCGTGCGTCCCCCACCCTCGATTTACCTCGATGGCTCGCGTTGAGACTCGAAGAAATGCCTTTTGAATCCATGACCTTCATGCCTCTTTCTCATCGTCCAGCAAACAAGGCGCTTATGCGTTCCATCAGCTGCCTGTGGCTATGCATCGCGACCGACCTCATGGCGCAAACATCTGCACCGGTGAAACCCACCACGCGGCCTTCCATTCCCCGTCCGGTGCTGCCGCCTGGTCTGCAACGACCTGGAATGACTCATCCAAACGCCGTGCTGCCACCCGTTCCCGGCAACATCCAGCGACCAGGGCTGCCCACAGGTGGCAACAGCAGCATCCAGCCTGCTTCCGCAGGCGGTGCCAATGCGCAACCCACTCCACCGCAGCCCGCCACCGGGATGCTGCCAGCAGGCGCTGGAGCCATCACGCCAAAGCCGCCGCCGATCCCCGCCACCAAACTGCCAGCCACCACGCCTGATGAAAAGACCGCGAACCTTATCGCCTTCGATGCCGAGACGATCGATGTCGTGCTGGAGGAATACTACCGTGTGACCCAGCGCCGAGTCCTAAAAGATCGTGGCTTGGAAGCTACCACTGTGACCATCATGGTGCCCGGAGAGTTTTCCGATGAGGAATATCAAGACATCATCGAGAAAGGCCTTCTCATGCATGGTCTGGCCCTCGTTCCTAGTGGTGCCAACCTGTGGAAACTGGTCGCCGCCGAGACCGGCTCCAGCCCAGGCCAGCAGCAACTGCCCATGGTGCTCGACGCAGAGAAACTGCCGGAGACCGACCAAGTCGTCGTTCATGTCACCACACTGAAACACCTCTCCGCTGAAGAAGCCGCCAGCACCCTGCAAAGTGCCATCCCGCCGCATCCCTATGGCAAGATCGTCGCTGTGCCGAACGCACGCTCTCTCGTCATCACCGAGGCCTCGCAGACCATCCGGGCCTACCTCGATCTGATCAAGCAGCTCGATCTTCCGCCGAGCCAGACGGTGCAGAAGACCCTCAAGCTCATCCGCACTGATCCCGAGGATGTAGCCAAGCAACTCGAGTCCCTGCTCGAACTCAAAAATGGTGGCGGAACCGCCAGCAGTACAGGCACCCTGAATCGGCAAGCGGCATCTGCCTCTACCGCTCCACGAGCACCGACCATCCCGGGGGCTCCGCCTCAGATTGGCCAGCCTGCGACAACGGGCACAGCCATCGTCTCTGCAAGCGGCGGCGGAGCCACTTCCGAGGGGATCAAGCCCATCATCCTCCCCATCACTCGAACCAGCAGCCTGCTTGTCATCGCCCGTCCGGCTGACATGGAGATCGTCGAAAAACTCATCGCCGAAATCGATGCGGAAGCCACCGCGAACCGCTTTGTCTCGCGGCGCCTCAACTACATCGACCTCACCACGTTCCTCAGCCTCGCCGAGAGGGCGCTCATGCGCTACGACAAAAACGCCACGGCCATCACCAGCACCACCACGGGTCAGAACAGCAGCACGAGCACCACCCCGAGCAACAACACCGGCTTCACCAACTTCGGCAACAACGGTTTTGGAAACACCAATCCGTTCAACGGAAGTTTGGGTAGTAGCGGTTTTGGAATGGGCGCGGGCGGTAGTCTAGGCAGTGGTGGGCCAAAGCTGGACGTCACTACCAAGGCCAACAGCGTGCTCATCGGTCGCACTCTAGTCATCATCGATCCCGGCAGTTCTAAGTTCTTCGCCAGCGGCCCACCCGAGCAGCTTCAAACGCTCGAGGATCTCGCCAACGAACTCGATATTCGTCCTAGGCAGATCATGCTTTCGGCCGTGATCGGAGAGTTCACCATGTCGGACGAGTTTCGATTTGGCCTCGATTGGCTGAACACTCTGCAAAACATTGGAGGCGAAAGCGGACGACAGGCCGGTGGTGGTATCAACACCGGGGGCACCTTCTTCGACCCCTCGAAGTTAGCCAACCCAGCCAGCTTTGTTGGAAGTGCCGCAGCAGCAGCAGGCGGCATCACAGCCTATGGGCACATCGCAAGAAATCTGCACGTCTTCATGAACACCGTGGAAGAAACCGGACGATTCAGGGCCCTTCAAAAACCCGTACTGACAACGCTCAATCATCAAAAGGCCCAGATTTTCATCGGTGAGCAGATTCCCTTTGCAGGAAACACTTTCAACAATGGCGTTGCAGGCGGGTTCACCACCTCGACCCAGTTCATCCCGGTCCGCATCCAACTCGATATTACGCCGCACATCTTCAATGACCACGAAGTGATGCTGGAGTTCAACCAGACGAACAACTCCAAGGGCACAAACGTCACTGTGAGCCCAAACGTGATTGTTCCCGGCATCCGGGAGCAGGGAATGGCCAATACCTTGATCGTACCTGACCGCAGTATCGCCATGCTAGGAGGCCTGATCTCCGAAGACAATCGCAACGACCGTACGGGAGTGCCTTTTGTTGTACGACTGCCACTGATCAAGTATCTGTTCGGCAACGTGGATAAGGAGAAGAATCGCAAGGAGATCATGATCTTCGTTCAGCCGGTCATCATGCCAGATGGTGCCACGCACATGAATGAGCAAACACGCTTCATGAACAACAGCCCGGATTCCAACTCCATCTTTGAATTCGCAGGTCGTCCCGAGGAGACGTCCTCTGCGGTGCCGAATCTTTACGCTAAGGATAAGCCGATGGTGCAGATGGAAGGAAATGCTACTGCCATGCCTGAAGCTCAAAAGCGCGGATTCTGGGACAAGTTCAAAGGCATCTTCAAGAAGCAGCCCAAGGAGTGATCCGGCGATTCAGGCCATTCGATATGACCCTCGCTCACTTCCGCGGCTCACTGGAGAGCTGTTCACGCAGTCCAGCAGCTTCCTTCGGCAGGGAAAGAGACATGCCCGGAGTTGTTGTGAGTGGCTCATCAGGAGGCAACAGCGGCACATTACCTGAAGCCGGAAGGAGCTCCGGCAGACGGGGAGTCGCAGCGGGCTTTTGAGCGGGCTTCGCTCCGGAGAACGCAGCGGGCGTCTCCGAAGCTTGAGGGATGCCTCCACGCTTCTTAAGCCAAAGTGCTTTTCCAGAGAGATGAGCGCCGAAGGCTCCAAGAATCATCGAGCCACCGATGAAAACAAAGACCTTCAGCCATTGCGGGACATCATCGCCCGGCAACAGATGCTCAGGAAGCGTGGGAGGTGCTCCAGCCGCGGCTTGTGCCCAGTCCGGTGGGCCGGAAGATGCGGGATCGACTGCACTGCTGCGAAAAAGCAGCTCCGCGAAACCGATGGAGTTCGTTTCAACCGAAGCCTCGCTGCTGCCGCTAGTCAGGGCACCAGCAAGAGGAGACACGGCTTCACGATGCACAGGCGCAGAGACAACTCTCGTGCGTGGTTTGGACTGGATGCGCTGAACGATGACTGGAGGCGGCGCTTCAGCGGGCGGCTTGACCGGAAAATGCCGCTGAACCACCCGAGCGTAGCGTTCGAGAAAATCAGCCCGGGTACTTGGATTTGCCTCACCCACCTTCGCGATCTCATCATCGAGCAGCCTTGAGATTGTCTCGCGCATGTCGGAATGACCGACCGGTTCCACACGCACCCCGGCGGGTGACTCGATACCAATGAGCAGCTTCGTGAGTGCCGCCAGCCATCCCCCCTGCCAGATCGTGTTTGCTTTCAGCGCCGTGGGCGGCAATAGCACAGCGGGATCAGTGCCACGACCAGCCATGGATGCCAGTGTAGGATGCGCCCGGAGACGAACATGAAAGACCGGCCAATCGTTGATTTTAGTGGCGAGCAACCGATCGCAGCGCGGATCCTCGGATGCATAACCGGTGATCAGGAAAATGTCCTCCAATCTCAGTTTGGCGGTGGGCAGGCTGGATGCATCGAGCTGTGACAACGCCGCGTCCAATGGCGTGAGTAAGGCAGAAACCTCCTGCGGTTCGATGGCGCGGCGCTCCTTGAGCAAGGCAGCAAGACTGATGCCTGCGGTCGTCTCCTCGGCAAGGCAGACGATGTCATCCGTCTCATTCAACAGGGGCACGGTGACGAACGCTGTGAACGCAGGCTTTTTCATCACTGCCATGGCAGACTGGTTTGCGAAAAGCACCTGCTCGGAACACACACGGATGGGCGGCACCTGCTCGATCAGCACGTCGCGTCCTGTCTTCGTGAGCGTGCCGCGCATGCTGTAGGGGTTGGTCAAATCAAGACGCTGGCTTTGGATCCGGACGATGTTCACCATGCTGCGGGCCACATCCTGACAACTCGCAAGTAGAGGTGCCAATAGCGCCCGAGGCTTCTGTGCGGCGGGTATCTCACTGGTAAGACGGTCTGGCGAAAACTTGAGGAGCTGATGACGCAATTCACGCATGGCAATCGTGACACCCGGTCCGGCATTCGAAAGGCAGGCACCGAGCAGCTCCATGAAGTTCATGGCGGACACCGGATGATCCGGCTGCATCCCATTCCCTGCCGCCTGTTCAAGAAGGAAGCTCTTCAAAAACTTAGCGTGCTTCTCAAACCCAGCCATGAGTGCCCTCTTTCTCGTCCTGTCATTCTCCAGGACTCGGAAATCGGCCGCCAGCACCTGAACGGTTTGAGCTCCCGTCTGCACCAAGCGAAAACTCTCCAAAGGGTGGTCCGTGAGAAAGTCTCCGCGCTCCACCAATGCTACCGCCGTCTCCAATGAGCGGCAGGCCAGCATCACCGCAAGCCAGCCGGGCATGTCTGTCAGCCGAGAGAGGTAGGCACGCAGCGTCTCGCCATCGATGTTGGAGGTAATGTAGAATGGATTCCCCTCATCCAAGCCATACTCGATCATCCGAGCCATGGTCGGATGACCGTGGCACTGAATCTTTCGGCAGGTTTCCTCAAAGGCTGCGCGGTTCACCAGCGACTTCACCAGCACATGGCAGTGCACGAACTCCAAACGCTGCGTATCGAAAGCCAGCACCGCCACCTGCTCGGCATTCCGCACCAGCTCGACGTGGTTGCCATCGGCATCCTTGACGATCTGGTAGTGCCTAAACTGGCTCGGTTCCGGCATGAGGGCTGTTGATGGGAGAGTGGAGAAAACGACCTGTCGATGATTCCACACGGCCCTGCATCTTCAAGGGCAGGTTTCCCCTGTCACCCATCGCGCATAGCTTTCAGCCACCTGGCACGGATGCAGCGCCACGATTTCTGGAACATCATAGGGATGCAGTTCACGCAAACGCTGCTCAAACCCCGGCCAAGCTGCCTCTGATGTCTTGAAAATCGCCAGCACCTCCCCTGCCCTCTCCACCACACCGCGCCAGCGGTAAATCGATTCGATACCCGGCAGCAGATTCACGCATGCCGCCAGTTGAGCCTCCACCAAGGCCGTGCCAATCTGACGAGCCTTGTCAACCTCTGGAAACGTACACAAAACGACGAGAATATTGCTCATGACCGCCACTCTATGAGATCCGCCTTCATCGACAAGCTCATCAAACGCATGGACCGACTGGAGCCCGGTGAGGTGCAGGGCATTGTCCTGGAACTGCTGCGGGAGAAAGGCCTCCTCGAAAAAGTCTTCGAGGCGCTTCAGGAAGGTGTCATTCTACTCGATGCCGAAGGTCAGGTGACCTATGTGAACCGCGCTGCATGCCAGTTTTTCGGCATGGAAAAAGAGGCTGTCATCGGCCAGAGGCTAGCACAGGGGGTGCGCGGTCTCGACTGGGATGGGGTGATGGACCCCGGCACGGTGATCAGCCGCGACATGGAGGTATTCTATCCAGAAAACCGCTTTCTGAACTTTTACATCACCTCCATCGACGACAAAGACACGTCGATGGGCTTTGTGATGCTGATACGCGATGTCACCGAGACACGCAAAAGAACCGAAGAGCAGATCGAGAGCGAACGCCTGAATGCGTTCACGATGCTCGCCGCTGGCGTGGCGCATGAGCTGGGCAATCCGCTGAACTCCCTTACCATCCATCTGCAGCTCCTAGAGCGCCGTTTGAAGAAAATGGGCGCCAAGGGTGAGCCGCTGCGCGAGCACCTCGATGTGGCCTCCGGAGAGATCAAACGGCTCGATGGCATCATCAGCCAGTTCCTCGCGGCCATACGTCCGACCAAGCCACAATTCCAAAACGTGCAAATCCGCGATCTTCTGGATGAATGCCTCCGTGTGCTTCAGCCTGAGATTGAACGGGCAAAAGTAAGCGTGAAGCTCGACCTGCGCGCCGACCTTCCCGCCATGCCGCTCGATGCGAACCAGATCAAGCAAGCACTGCACAACCTCATCCGTAATGCCTGCCAAGCCATGCCACAAGGCGGCCAACTCACCATCGGCGGCACCTTCACCGACTATGAAGTGCGCATGAGCTTTGAAGATACGGGCAAGGGAATCAGCGCGGAGCAGATGGGTAAGCTTTTTCAACCCTTCGCCACCACGCGCAGCACCGGCACTGGCTTGGGCCTCTTGATCGTCCGCCGAATCATCCGCGAGCATGGCGGCGAAATCGATATCGAGTCCCGCGAAGGACACGGCACCCGCATCACACTCTGGCTGCCACTGGTGGAAAAGAAGCTGCGTCTGCTCACGCCGCCGGGCGAAGCTGGAGAGGCTACGAGAGCCTGAAAATCCTGCGCTGAATGGCCCGATTCTCGCGTTCAATTACATAGTAACATTATGTCTTACCTCATCATCGGCCTTTGCCTCCTGCTTTCCTTCATGCTTTCGGGGTTGGAGAGCGCGGTGATGGCGGTCAGCCGCGTGCGAGTACGGCATGCGGCTTCGAATGGTGATCCGCGTGCCCGCGGTCTGCTGCCGCTCATTGAGGACCGTGATGCGCTGCTAGGCTGCATCACCGTGGCCAATCACATCGCAAACCTAACGGTCTTTCTGCTGGTGGCGTTGCCACTTGTGAAACACGCGAGCGTGCTGGAAGCCTCGGTCGTCTTCCTGCTCGCACTTCCCGTCTTTCTCATCGGGCTTGAAGTGATGCCAAAGAAGCTTTTCCGCCGCTTTCCCTTCCGTTCGCTGCGCAGCGTTTCGATGCTGCTCCACCTCATTGGCATCGCCAGACCGGTTTTCAGGGCGTTTGCATCCACTAAGGCATCAAGCTCTTCCGATGGCAAAAATGCTACTCCGGCTATCGAGACTCAGCGGCGCGATGATTTGAAGCAGTTGGCGCGTTCTCTCGCCATGGAGCAGCAGCTATCAGGCCCTGCTACACGATTGATCGAGCATATTCTTGACTTTCGTCGGCTCACCGCGGCGGACGTGATGCAGCCCCTCAGTCAAAGCGTGGCTCTCGCCGCCGATCTGCCACTGCAGACGGCTTTGATCCTAGCCAGAGAGCAGAAGACACCTGTACTTCCTGTGCTCGGCGAAAGCGGCGCCTTCATTGGTGTGCTCGACACCGTTGAGTTGCCTCTCAGCGTTCCGGCGGACCGCCTTGTAAGGCAGCACATGCGCAAGCTGGACACACTTGCCGCCAGTGAGCCGGCCTTACGGGCACTGCAACGTCTCCGCAAACAAGGCCGCCGGCTCGCCATCGTCACGGACCAACGCAACTTGCCCGTCGGCTTGCTCACGGAGGAGCATCTGCTCGAGCCTTTGATGCGCGGCTGAGATTTTCCGGTCAGAGTTGCTGCGCGAATCGGGAAAATCAGGTAGCATTTCCGCATGTCACGCAACCCAGCTGTCTTTTTGCTTCTGCTAGCAATGCTTGCCGTGCGCTCAGCATCCGCTGGGTTTTTCCGAGGTTTGCCGCTGGTGGCTCAAGTGCACGCCTCCCGCAATGGCGTGGAAAAGATCGCCGTTGGCACCGACATCCTGCGAATCCCTTGATTCTACCGCATGCCTCCGCGTCTCCGCCTCCGTCCCAACTGGCACACGCTCGCGCTACTCTGTATGCTCGCCGCGATGTGGTATGCAGCGGAAGCACAGTCCAATGGCGCAGCCTACCTCCTCGCCCTCCTCACAGGCGTACTGACACTTGTTTCGCTGCTGCATGCACGAGCAAATGTGAAAGGGCTGCGGCTGCGAGTTCTGGACGTGACGACCGTGCCTGAGGGCAGCAGGGCGCGCGTGCGGCTGGAAGTCTCCAACAGTAGTGCCAAGGATGCCTGCGGCATTGAGATTCAGGCACTGGAAGGCAGCGGCAGCCAGTTCATCGAAAGCATCGCCAGCGGCCAATCCCGTTGGATCGAACTGTCGTTCATAAACAAATCCAGTGGAGGCTCTTCGCTCAAGTTCGTGGCACGCAGCGTCTATCCGTTGGGCCTGTACAACATCGAAAGCGTTATCGAAACCGTCGCCTCTCGCCGCGTGTATCCACGCCCGAAAGGCTCAATGCCACTTCCCACACCCAAACCGCTATCACCGCATTCACAAGCTGGAGCCTCCTCTCGTAGCACGATCAGCGGAGGAGGCGGCGGGGATGACTTCGCAGGAACACGTGAGTTCCAGCCGGGTGACTCACCGCGGCACATCGACTGGCGTGCAGTGGCGCGCGGTCGGCCGCTCGTCGTCAAGACGTGGGCTTCGAACGGCCATGAAGCCACCATGATCGACTGGGACTTCATTCAGGCAGATGAAGCTGCTCGAACTGCGCAAATCGCCCGCTGGATTGAGGATTGCGAGCGTGATGAGAAGCTTTACGCGCTGAGACTGCCCTCCCAAACCATCGAAGCAGGCCATGGAGACGCACACCGCCGTCGCTGCCTCAATGCGCTCGCCGATTTCACCGCCAGCCGGGTTAGCACAGCAACCGGCAAAGGCGCTGAAAAGCTTCGAGAGAGCCGCGGGCGCGCGCATTCGGCTTTTGAAAGCTCTTTTCATTTGCCAACCCAACCGCTGCTCGCGCTTAGCCTTGCCATGGCAGCCAGTTTTCTGCCGTTGGCGAATGTCATCCAAGCACCGGCGCTCATCGTGGCTTTGTGCTGCTTTGGTTGGAGAGTGTTGCTGCGCCGTGGCGTGCCGCCAGTCATGCTGCGCGTTCTTATCCTGCTGGGCAGCGTGGTGCTGATCTGGAGTGGGCATGGTGGCCAGCCCAGCATGGAAGCAGGCATCGCGCTGCTTGCTGCCCTATCCGGAGTAAAACTGCTGGAAAGCCGCACGCCACGCGAGTTCCAAGTGCTGGCGCTCATTGGCTGGTTCCTGTGTCTATGTGGCATCGTCATCGACAACAGCCTCCCTCGGATGCTTTGGGGCTTGGCGGTCTTTGGGCTTATCACCGCGTGCATGACGCGCTTCCGGCTCAGCACGCCGGGACTATGGCGGCCGCTGAGGATCACCAGCCTCCTTTTTGCCCAAGCGCTTCCCATCGTGACCGTGCTCTTTCTCATCATGCCGCGCGGCCTGCTGGACCTGCGCACCACGTTCAGCGGCCGCTTCGCGGAAAGCGGCATCTCCAACGAACTCGATCCAGGCAGCATCACCAAGGTGGCGCTTCGCATGGAGCGTGCCTTCCGCGCCAGCTTCCCCGATGGCAGGATCCCACCAAATGAATTACGCTACTGGCGTTGCCTGACCCTCAACGAATGCAACGGCCTGCGCTGGAGACGTGGCGAGCGTTTCGGGCTCAAACTACGACCCAAGCCTCCCGATGAAAACATCGATGTGCGCCAAGAACTGCAAATCGAGCCTCATGGCATGCGCTGGATCCCGGCGCTGGATGTGCCTCTGCTGGTCACCACAGGCGGATCGCCGCTCGTTCCGGAGTTCGATGACGCACTCACCTGGCCCATCCCGCTGCGTGGCGTGACCCGCGTCACCAGTTGGTCGAGGTTGCAGCAGCGGGCCTTTGAACCCCTGCCGGATCATCATCGTCAACTGTTCCTCGAGCACCCGGAAAACCTCCCTCAGATCGTTTTCGATCTCGCCGACGACTGGCAAGCCCGTGCACAAAATGACATGCAGATCGTGCAACTCGGTATTCTGCACCTCCAGCAAAACGGCTATCAGTACACTCTCACGCCAGATGACTACTCGGGCACCTCAGGCTTGGAGGACTTCCTAGTGAGGGGGAAAAACGGATTCTGCGAGCACTTCGCCAGCAGTTTCGCCACGCTCATGCGCGTAGCGGGTGTGCCAGCGCGTGTCGTCATCGGTTTCCTTGGAGGTGAATACAACGACCGTTCCCGCCAGATGATCGTGCGCCAAAGTGATGCGCACGCTTGGGTGGAGGTGTGGCTCGAGAAATCCGGCTGGACGCGAGTTGACCCCACCGCAGCACTCGCACCTGGACGCATCGGTCATGGCAACTTCCGCGGTTACCTGGATCTCGATGGTGCGGCCATCGAACGCCAGCGTCTTAGCTGGTGGGGACTCGCTCTGTTCGAAAGTCGGCTCCTTTGGGATCAGGTAAACTACGCTTGGCAGGATGCGGTCGTGGAATTCAATGAGGACTTTCAACACGAATGGTTGTCCCGCCTTGGCTTTGAGAATAGTCGCTGGTGGCATCTGCTCACGTTCAGCATTTTGTTTGTCATTCTTGGCCTCGTGTTGATTTCCCTCCGACTTCAGCGCCGACCATTCACGCGTGATCCCTGGCACCGCACTTGGTTGAAACTCTGCGCCAAGCTCGCCAAAGCAGGTCATCCGCCCCGCCATTGCAGCGAAGGTCCGCTGGCCTATGCGCAGCGTGTCTCGCCCGAGCATTCCATGCTGCACGATCTTGCCCTGCTTTATGCCGAAGGCCGTTACGGAGCCTGTGCAGCCTCATTACATGCTTTCCAAAAAAGAGCCGCAGGCTTTAAGATGCCTTCGAAGTAACATCGGAGTGTCAGATCACATCCCTACTCTCCGACTAGTAACCCATCGCGGTGCCGATTTGATACACGAGGAGGCTCAGGACATATGCGGTGCCAGTCATGTAGCCGAGCTGGAGGAGCGCCCATTTCCAAGAGCCGGTTTCACGTTTTACGATGGCGATGGTGCTGACGCACTGCATGGCAAAGACATAGAAAATGAGCAGGCTGATGCAGACAAGTGGAGTGTAAACAAGCTTACCGTCGGCTCGGCGCTCGGAGCTGAGCTTGTCACGCAGCGGGTCGAGGTTTTCGTCATCCTCGCTCTCGACGGCATAGACGACGCTCATGGTGGAGTTGAAGACCTCTCGGGCAGCGAAACTGCCAATCAAACCAATGCCGATCTTCCAATCGTAGCCAAGCGGCTGGATGGCAGGCTCAATGAAGTGGCCGGCCTTACCCGCGAAGCTGTTGGCGAGTTGCAACGATTTGTCCTCGGTGTTGGTCTTGGGATAGGTGGAGGCGGCCCAGATGAGGATAGAGATGCCTAGAATAATGGTGCCAGCACGCACGAGGAAGGCCTTGGCCCGCTGCCACACAAGGAGGAGGATGGATTTGAGAGCAGGCCGCTTGTACGGCGGCATTTCAAGGATCATCGGGCTAATCTCACCCTTCATGACGGTCTTGCTGAAGATCCACGCAAAAATGAAGGCGCTGCCCGTGCCGAGCGCATAAAGCGAGAGCATGATCCCAGCCTGCATCCACGCACCAACTTCCTTGGAGGGAAACAGCACAGCAATGAGCAACGAATACACCGGCAAACGTGCCGAGCAGGAGGCCAGCGGGGCGATGAGGATGGTGACGAGTCGATCCTTGGGATTATCGATGGTGCGTGCGGCCATGACACCGGGCACAGCACAAGCATAGGAGCTCAGGAAGGGCAGGAAGGATTTCCCGTTGAGTCCCACTTTGCTCATCAGCCAGTCCATGATGAAAGCGAGGCGAGCCATGTAACCAGTGTCCTCTAAGAGGCCGATGAAGAAGAAGAGGATCAAAATCTGCGGCAGGAAGATGACCACGCCGCTCACTCCTGGCACGACGCCATTGACGATGAGGTCACGCAGGTCGCCGGGACCCATGAGGGTCTCGACCCATGCACCGAGATCCGTAAAGAAGCCCTCAATCCATCCCATCGGCCCTTCAGCAACGCGGAAGATGAGGTAGAAGAGGATACCGAGCACGAGCAGAAGATTCGCGAAGCCGAGCACAGGATGCAGGAAGATGCGGTCGAGCTTGTCGGTCATCGTTTCTTTCTCCTGATCCGGACGCTTTAGCACGTCGGCGCAGAGTTTTTCGATGCTGCGGTAGCGCTCGGCCACAAGATCATCCTCCCAGCCGGGGAACGCGGCGTCGATACTCTTGCGCAGTGCGTGAATGCGCTCCATCTGCTCATCGGCGAGGCCGTAGTGCGTGGGATCGTGGCCGGAAAGAAGATAAAGCGGCTCCAGCAACGAGGCTTTGGCATGAATGGCTCCCGTTTCGCAGAGTGGGCCACGGCTTTGCTCCAGTGCGGCACGCACACCGATGGGAATATTTGCACTCTGCCAAGTCGTAGCCGGCAGGTCATCGCGACTGAGCGCAAGCTTTAGCTCGATGAGACCGTGACCAGTCACGGCCTGTGTCTTGACCACCGGGATACCAAGGATGTCACTGAGCTTCGCGGCATCAATGCGCCACTCGCGCTGTTCGGCCACATCGACCATGTTCAGCACCAAAATGGTTGGCAGACCAAGTTCGAGCACCTGAGAGATCAGATACAGATTTCGCTCCAAATTCGCCGAATCGAGCACGCAAACGACACGGTCTGGCCGAGGTGTCTCGGGGCGTCTGCCAAGCAAGACATCGCGCAAAACGGCTTCGTCAGGCGAGCGGGCATTCAGGCTGTAAGCGCCCGGCAGATCGATCAAGCGCAGCTTTTTGCCATGCTGGCTGTAGCATTCACCAATCTTTTTTTCGACGGTGACACCAGGGTAGTTGGCAACCTTTTGTTTGAGACCGGTTAGCAGGTTGAAGAGCGTGGTTTTGCCCGAGTTTGGGTTCCCCACGATGGCGATAAGCGGCGTCTCAGCAGCGGTGCTCATGCGGCGACAGGAGCGATGGCAATGAATGCCGCCTCATGGTTGCGCATGGAAAGGTGAGAACCACGCACGCTGATCTCAATCGGCTCTCCCAACGGGGCGCGACGGGTCACTCGCACGCGAGTGCCTGGAACAATACCCATTTCCCGCAGACGAGTCAGGCAGGACCGCCCTGTGGGCATGGCCTGCACGATGGCATCAGTGCCAATGGGGAGTTCAGCGAGGGTGGAAGGCATGAAAGTAGAACGCAGCTGCGATTGAGACTCTGTCGCAAAAATTGACTCGAGAGTAACTCAAGGCTTCGAAGCTGCAATAGCTGAATCGGGATGAATTTAGCCGTTTGTTGCGGGTTAAACCCATACGCCTCGAGCTCTCAAGAAAGGCACCAGCTCATCAACGCCGAAGTCTGCCAGCACTTCGCCTGCCCAGTCCATCGTCGGGGCCTTGGACTGGCCACTGAGATCGACCATCACCTGCATCGCCTCGTGGTTTCCCGATACCGTGATCTTTTCGTACCCGATCCCGCGGGCATCGAGGTAATCGATTACCTCATCGCACCACGGGCAACCTGTTTTGACATAAAGTCGCGGTTTGACCATGGCCAAGCATGTGATGGATCTGCTCCGAGAGCAAGAGCGGCTTCCTGAGCATCGGGAATCCCGGTTGACCATCCGGGGTGGCTCCCCTACATTCATTCTTGCAGTTCCTCCAGAGCAACCCCTCATAGCTCCGAGGCCGCCCCCTGACCGCGAAAGAAGCTGAATGCGCCGACTGACCCACTTGTCCGCGCCTGAAGTGACCGCTCGCCGGATATTCGATCCGCTGGGAAGCCTTGTGACAACCGCCTGCAGGCGGTCAGAGCTTTCCGGGGCGGTATTCACCAGCTCTAGACGATGCTGCATCAGCCCACGGCGACGCCGCGCCCGGCCCGGATAATGGTTTTCGACTGTTCGCCGTCTGCCCGACCCGCGTCCGCGTAAGCTGCCTACCCCAAGCACGAACCCGAACACGCCCAACAAGCAACGAAAATCCATGTCGAACAATCCAAACTCCAGCAATGGCCCTCGCCGCCGCCGTGGCGGCCGCAATCGCGGCAACCGTGGCCCTGGCAGTGAAAACTTCACCAAACGCACCCCGCGGCTTGATGACCGCTCCGGTCTTCAGAAGTTCCTCAATGCCATCTCTTTCGGCCTTCTTTGCAAAGGTCCATCCAAACCCAAACATCACGCCAAAGCTCCGATCACCAACACCACTGTGGTAAAATCCCAACGGCAGGAGGGCGGTCCATCTCCTCGCCCACCGCGTGAACCGAAACCCGCCCGCGAATTCACGCCAGCGAACCCCGCTGAAGTGACCACCGAGCGTCTTTACGTCGGCAACCTTTCCTATGACGCCACGGAGAGCGACCTGTTTGAGCTCTTCAATGGCGTTGGCAGCGTCCGCAACGCCGAGGTCGTCGTCCACAGCCGCACACAGCGCTCCAAGGGCTTTGCCTTTGTGACCATGGCCACGGTCGAAGAAGCCCGTCGCGCTGTCGCAGAGCTCAGCAGCAAAGAATTCATGGGCCGCCCCCTGCAAATCAGCGGTGCCAAGCCCAGCAATCGTGGTGACCGCGACGAGCGCCAAGAAACCGAGCAGCCCGCCGAGGCTGCTGAAGCCACAGCGGCGTAATGCATCCCGATCAAACGCCCGCAGGCTCGCAAAGCCTGCGGGCTTTTTTTGGCCTTTGAAACAGCACAAATACCCTGCCCTGAGTGAGAGCAGCCGCTGGCATCGTATGGATTTTTCTCATGCGCCCAATCCTTTTCCTCACCCTCACCTCATCACTCATAGCTGCCGACTGGCCTACCTATCGAGCGGATGCTTCGCGCAGCGGCTACACGAGTGAGACAATCCCAAATCAACTGCGGCAGCGCTGGGTCTTTCGACTACCCTCGGCGCCGCGAATCGCGTGGCCGAATTCGCAGCGCATCGACTATGACCGGGCGTTTCAGCCAATCATCGTAGGCGATCTCGTGCTGTTTGGCAGCTCAGCGGATGATCAGGTGTATGCGATCGAGGCACAAAGTGGTCGCTTGAAATGGCGGTTTTTTAGCGGCGGGCCCGTGCGCTTTGCACCAGTGGCATGGAAGGACCGCGTGTTTGTGGTGAGCGATGACGGGTATCTCTACGCGCTCGCCTTGGCGAATGGGAAAGTGCTATGGAAGCATCGCGCGGGTCCAGCGGGGCGTCAGGTGCTCGGGAATGAGCGCATGATCTCGCACTGGCCCGCACGTGGTGGGCCAGTGGTGATGGACGATCTTGTTTACTACGCGGGCGGCATCTGGCCGAGCGATGGCGTGTATCTGCATGCCCTAAAGGCAGACACCGGCGCCCCCGTTTGGGAAAATGGCGATACTGGCTCAATCTACATGCCACAGCCGCACGGTGGCGCCGAAGCCGCGAGCGGTGTCGCGCCACAGGGTTATCTACTCGCCAGCGGCAGCTCGTTAATCGTTCCCACAGGCCGTGCGGTGCCGGCGGTGTTTGAGCGGACGGATGGAAAGCTACGCTACTACCACCTGCAAAAAAACCAGCAGCGCGGCGGCACACGCACACTCGTCACCGAATCGAATTTCCTCAATGCGGGTATGCTCTTCGATCTCGGCACCGGTGAAGTGTCCAGCACGTTCGGCTCCGGGCCGAGTGTCGCAATCAACGGAGGCGTCGTGCGTGCGGAGGGCCGCTCGCTCGCCACCTATCGCTGGAAGGACGTCGAAAAAATCGACCGCAAAGGCAAGAGCTACAAAGCGCGCATGCTCGAACAGGACAAGATCGCACAAGTCGAACACGAAGTGCTGGAATTCATCATCACCGGCCCTGAGGCCGTCATAGGCGCGGACGGCCAAATCAGCGCCATCGACTACACCGGCCAGCGCACCGAGTGGTGGAAGCAAAAGGTGGAAGGCCGCGTACTCGGCCTCGCCGCGGGCAATGGCCGCCTCGTCGCCACCACCGATGCAGGCATCGTGTATCTCTTTGATGGCGATCCCGCGCCCTTGCCGCTTGCGCACGTCCCTGAGGCCGAAAAGCCGCTCGATGCTGCCATCGCCACCGAAACAAAAGCCATTCTTGATGCCACGAAAGTCAAAGAAGGCTACGCCGTCGTGCTCGGAGCAGCGCACGCCGATTTCGCCCTCGCTTTGGCCCGTCAGTCGAATCTCCACATCATCGCGATGGAGGCCGATGAAACGGCTGCGAGCGCCGCGCGGCATCGAATCGCCACTGCAGGCCTCTACGGCACACGCGTGAGCGTTCATAGCGGCTCGCTGGAAGCCACCGCGTATCCGAAAGGCTTCGCGAATCTCGTCATCGCGCCGAAGGACATCACGGCTGCGATTCAACAAGAGCTTGAGCGCCTTCGCCGGCCCTACAGCGGCATTCTTTGCCATCGTGGCAGTTTGAAAATTGAAAAAGCCGCGACGCTCGCCGGTGCGGGCAATTGGACGCATCAAAACGGCAGCGCTGCGAACACGCTCTGCTCCGATGACGAGGTGGTGAAGGGCAGGCTCTCGATGTTCTGGTTCCGCGATGTCGAGTTCGAGGTCGCGAACCGACACGGCCAAGGGCCCGCGCCGCTCATCGCGCAGGGTTTTATGGTCGTCAGCGGCGTGCACGGCCTCTGCTGCCTCGATGCCTACAACGGCCGCAAGCTGTGGGACTACAAAATCGAAAACCTCCTCATCGACTACGACGGCATCCATCACGATGTCGGCATCGGCGACACCGGCAGCCCCTTCTGCCTCGGCGGCGACTCCGTTTATGTCAAACACGGCCCGCGCTGCCTGCGAATCGACCTCGCCACTGGCAAACTCGTGCGCGAGATCGCCACACCCGTGCTCGCCGATGCCGCGAACCGCAATTGGGGCTACCTTGCCTTTGAAAACGGCCTGCTCTTTGGCTCCGTCGAAAACGCCGCGCACAACGTCAGCCCGCGCTACCAGCTCACCAATCTGCGCACCGAATCCGTGCTCTTCTTCGCCATCGATCCCGCCACTGGCGCGGTGAAGTGGCAGTATCAGCCGAAGGGGAGCATCCGGCACAACGCTATCGCCATCGCCAATGAGCGTGTCTATTTGATCGACCGCCCCATCGTCGAGGCAGATCGCGTCACCAATCCGCGTCGCGATGGCAAATCCGCGCCGAAGCTCACGCACGGCCAGATGCCGCCCGGCACGCTCCTCGCCATCGAGGCCAGCACTGGCAAACTGTTGTGGGAAAACCGCGACGACGTGTGGGGCACACAACTCGCCGTCAGCGCAAAGCACGGCGTGCTGCTCATGAACTTCAAAGCCGTTCGTCACAACTTCTTCGAACTGCCCTCCGAGGTCGGCGGACGCCTCGCAGGCTTCGATATCACCTCCGGCAAGCGTTTGTGGGACCAGGACGCGAAGTATCAAACGCGCCCTCTCATCAACGACCGCACCATCTACGCGCAGGGCGGTGCGTGGGACCTCAAAACCGGCTCGCCCGTCGAGTGGGAACTGAAGCGCTCCTATGGCTGCGGCCAGATCGCCGCGAGTAAAAACCTCATGCTCTTCCGGAGCGCCACGCTCGGCTATGTCGATCTCACGCGCGATGCCGGCACCGAAAACTATGGTGGCATCCGCCCCAGTTGCTGGATCAACGCCATCCCCGCCTCCGGCTTGGTGCTGGTGCCTGACGGCTCCTCCAAATGCCACTGCAGCTACCAGATGCAGGCTTGGTTTGCGCTGCAGGGGGAGTAAAAGCTGGCCATATGAACCGTCGCAGACTGCTACAACAAACCTCTTGAGAATCTCAAAGCATGAACAAGCCAACCAATTCCGTTTGGAATTCATGCGCACCATACTTCTCGCTTTGCTCGCCGTGCCTGCTTTTGCTGCTGAACCTGTTGTTTTCGTCTCTTCCTTCGCTTCAGGCGAAAAGGCCGGGATTCATGCGTTTGGCTTCGACACCGAAAAAGGCACGCTGAAGCCGTTGAAACGCGCCACGGACGTACAAAGCCCGTTTTTCATCGCGCTTTCGCCGGATCGGCGGTTCTTATATTCCATCGACGAGTTCGGTGGGAAGGACAATTTTGTCGCCGCATTCGCCATTGAGAGCCGTGGGGGCGATTTAAAGCCACTCAATCGCCAAAACACCGGCGGAACAGCCTCGTGCTTTCTTGAAGTCGATCCCACCGGCAGATGCGTGCTTGTCGCTAATTACAACAGCGGCAACGTCACTTCCTTTCCCGTGAAGAGTGATGGCTCGCTAGGCAAAGCGTCCTCCTTTTTTCAACACAGCGGCTCCAGCGCTGACCCGCAGCGGCAGAAAGGCCCGAACGCGCACTGCTTCGTCATCAGCCCCAATGGCAAACACGCTCTCGCCGCCGATCTCGGCATCGACAAGGTCATGATCTACACCCTTGATGCCGCCACCGCGAAACTCGCGCCGAACACCGCGCAGTCTTTCGCCAAACTCACACCCGGCAGCGGCCCGCGTCACCTCACTTTCCATCCGAACGGCAAACTCGTGTATCTCATCAACGAGCTCGCCAACACGATCACCGTGTTCGACTGGAACGCCTCCGAAGGCAAGCTGAAGGAAAAACAAACCATCGCCACGCTGCCGAAAGATTTCATCGACAAGAGCTACACCGCCGATTTGAAGATCACTCCCGATGGGAGGTATCTATACGGCACTAACCGCGGCCACGACTCCCTCGCCAGCTACCGCATCGCCAAAGACGGCACGCTCACACTCCTCTCTATCCAGCCCAGCCGCGGCAAAGGCCCACAGAATCTCCTGATCACCCCTGACAGCCGTTGGCTCCTCTGCGCCAACATGCCCGGCAACAATGTGGTCGTTTTCCAAATCGATACGACGAGTGGCGGCATCACGCCGAAGGGCCAGCCCGTCGGGGTGCCGATGGCTTCATGCATCCGCTGGATGGAATGATTGCCACATCATGGATAAAGCTCCTCATCTGGATCAAAACAGCTGCATGGTGCCAAACGAACCTATCGCTTATTTGAATGACCGCTTTCTACCTGCCTCGCAGGCGAAGTTGAACATCTACGATCTCGGCATCGTGCTTGGCGCGACACTGACGGAGATGACGCGCACGTTCCGGCACCGGCCGTTTCGGGCCGAAGAGCATGTGTCGCGGCTGTATCGCTCACTGAAGTTCTCCGGCATCTCGATTACGCTCACGCCAAAGGAAATGCTGGCGCGAACAAACGAACTCGCAGAGGCAAACTGTAAACTGCTCGGCCCGGGTGAGGACATCGGCATCGTGCATTTTGTCACACCAGGCGAAAATGCGCTCTATGCTGGCAGCGCGGGAAGCGCGGGACCGCTGCGGCCGACGATTTGCATCCACAGCTTTCCGCTGCGCTTTGAGATGTGGCGGCATTTGTTCACGCAAGGCGCTCATGTCGTCACGCCATCGATCCGTCACATTCCACCGCAGTGCATCGAGCCAAAGATGAAAAACCGCAGCAGGCTGCACTGGTGGCTAGCCGACAAACAGTCGCAGGCTGTCGATCCGCGTGCCATCACACTGCTGCTCGACCTTGATGGAAATGTCACCGAGTGTGCAGGCTCGAATTTCGTCATTGTGAAGGGCAGGACGATCATTTCTCCCACGCCGCGGAACATTCTCGGCGGCGTAAGCCTGCAAACCGTGCGCGAGCTCGCGCCGAAGATCGGTATGGAGTTCGTCGAGCGCGATTTTCAGCCCTACGATGTGATTAATGCCGACGAAGCCTGGCTGACAACTACACCTTATTGCATGGCTCCGGTGACAAGGATCAATACGACATCGATCGGTGATAACAGATCAGGGCCCTGGTTCACCAAGATGCTCGCTGCGTGGAGCGAGTTGGCTGGCCTGGACATTCATGCCCAGTTGCTTGGGCACTAAGGCGCTATTCCATCAAGGCCACAGGTCCTTGATCGGGCGCGGCGTAAGATCCTCAACGCCTTTCGGAAACATGCGCTTGCGATAGGTGAGAATCTCCGGCTCATGCGGCGTGATGAGCACAACGTGCTCATAATGGCTGCTGGGCTTGCGGTCGGTTGCAATCACCGTCCATTTGTCCTCCAAAATTCGTGTCTTCTCGGTACCCATGTTAACCATGGGTTCAATGGCGAGGGTCATGCCAGACTTCAGACGCGGGCGTTCGCCTTTTTTGCCATAGTTCGGCACTTGGGGATCTTCGTGAAGTTTGCGACCCACGCCATGACCAACGAACTCGCGAACCACGCTAAATCCATACTTCGTGACGTGATTCTCGACACTGTGGCAGAGGTCGCCGAGCATCCATCCGTCGCGTGCGAAGTTGATAGCAACGTGCAAGGATTCCTCCGTGGCAGCCATGAGTTTAAGGATTTCCTTGTCCACATTGCCTACGGGCACGGTTAGAGCATTGTCACCCACCCAGCCGTCGAGGTAGATACCAATATCGATTTTCACGATATCGCCTTCTTGAATGACGCGAGGGCCTCCAATGCCATGAACAACCTCTTCGTTAATCGAAATGCAGATGTTGCCTGGAAATTGGCGGTACCCGAGGAAAGCGCTGGTGCAACCGCGGGCTTTCATTTCCGCAGCGGCAAAACGATCAATTTCACCGGTGGTGACTCCGGCATGGACCTCAGCAGCGGTCTTCAGCAGAATGTCGCGTGCCATCTGGCCCGCCTTGCGGATGCAGTCCTGCTGTTGAGCGTGGCGGATGGGGATGTTCCCCGATTTGGCGAGACCCATGAGCCAAGATAGGATGCTCACTTGTTGATGAGATAGCTCACAAGAGCGACCAGCACGATGAGGGCAATGCCAACCCAAAGCCAAACAAGTGTGGTAGAATCAAGTACCCTTCCACCAGTCTGCTGCATCCGATCAAAACGCCCACGGATGCGGCCTTTCTTCAGGAAGCCATCGTAATGACTCTGAAGGAGGTGGGTTTCGACCTGACGCATGACATCAAGCACGACGCCAACCAAGATGAGGAGGCTGGTGCCACCTAGAAACTGTGCTGCGGAGGCGGAGATGCCCAAAGCGGAACTGGTGATGCCCGGTAGGATATAAAGCAAAGTAAGAAAGATGGCGCCGGCAAAAGTTAAACGACTCATCGTGAAGTCGAGAAAGTCAGCGGTGGGTTTGCCTGGACGGATGCCTGCAATGTAACCGCCCGACTTTTTGAGGTCTTCACTGATCTGCTGCGGCTGGAACATGGTGGCGACCCAGAAGTAGCTGAAGAAGAAAATGAGAAGCGCAGAGATGGTGTAGTACCAAAAACCGGTGCTGAGGGTCATCGAGAGGCTCTGAATCCAACCGACATCACTGAAAAAGGAAGCCAGAATCTGTGTGGGGAAGAGCAGGATAGCTTGAGCAAAGATGATGGGCATCACGCCGGAGTAATTGATCTTCAACGGCAGGTACTGCGTCTGCCCACCATACACCTTGCGTCCGACAACGCGCTTTGCGTAAGTAATAGCGATACGCCGGGTGGCCTGCGTCAGAGCGATGACACCGGCGATGACCACAATCATAAAGGCCATGAGAATTAACAGCTTGGCCGCGCTGGAAGAATTGGCATCTACACCTCCCACATAGGTTTTCCAAACTTGGATGAATGCACCCGGAAGATCAGAAACAATGTTCACGCAGATCAGTATGGAGGTGCCGTTGCCAATGCCGCGCTCAGTGATCTGCTCGCCAAGCCACATCATGAACATGGTGCCCGCGGTGATGGTGATGACAGCGGGGAGAATGAAAGTCCAAAAGCCAAAGTTGGGCACCAGTGGGCGCCCCATGTTCTCGATGGTTTGACCAAGTCCCTGCATGAGGTAATTCTGCTTTGGATCAGCCAGTGATTGAACCAGCATGAAAGCTTGGAAGACGCAAAGCACGATGGTGGCCCAACGGGTATACTGAGTGATTTTCTGGCGTCCACCCTCCTCGCGAGCCAGTTTGGTCAGCGGCGGCCAAACAGCGGTCAGGAGCTGCAGCATGATGCTGGCACTAATATAAGGCATGATGCCGAGGGCAAAGATGGCGCAGTTTTGCAGGCCACCGCCGGAGAAAATGTTCAACAAGGCGGCAACTTGGGCACCAGCGGAGGAACTGTTCTCAGCCTTGTCAGCGATCCACTGACTTAGCACCGTGGGATCAATGCCTGGAAGGGTGATCTGAGTGCCGATGCGCACGATCACAATCATGGCGAGTGTGAAAAGAATGCGTGAACGCAGTTCCGGGACTTTGAAGCTGTTGGCGAATGCGGAAATCATGGACGGCAGGTTGTCTTGGATGCGGCGATGGGCCTGTTTCCGAAAGCGGTGGAATTAACACCGTGGAAACCGGCCCATCACGAGAGTGGTTGGGAATGATCCGAAGTTACGCGATGCTGCCGCCGGCTTTCTCGATCTTCTCACGGGCCGCAGCGCTAACTTTGGCGCCTTGTATAGTGAGTTTGCGAGAGAGTTCTCCCGTAGCGAGGATCTTGATCACATCGCAGTTGCGGGAGACCAGACCAACCGTGCGGAGAGCGGCCTCATTGACCGTAGCACCATCTTCGAAGGCCTCATTCAGATCGCCAACATTCACGACTTCGATGGCATCCTGAAATAGGGTGTTGTTGAAGCCTTTCTTGGGCAGACGACGGTGCATCGGCATCTGACCGCCTTCGAATCCGGGGCGGATGCCCCGACCGGCACGGGCCATTTGGCCCTTGTTGCCTTTGCAGGAGGTTTTGCCATGGCCGGAGCTTTCTCCGCAGCCGATGCGCTTGCGGCGCTTGCGGGCACCGGGGCGATTTTGGGTATCTTGAAGGAGCATGTTGGGATTCCTGATTGAAAATTGGGTTTATGAACTCAGCAAGGCATCAGAGAGCCTTTTGCTTCTTCTCGCGGCCACGAGCGCGGAGGATCTCATCGGGCTGACGAAGGGTGCTAAGAGCCTTGAGGGTAGCCTTCACGATGTTGGCGTGGTTGGAGGAGCCAAGAGACTTTCCGATCACATCCTTGACTCCCACGCACTCTAGGACAGCGCGAGCAGCACCACCGGCGATGATGCCTGTTCCTGGAGCAGCGGGTTTCAGCATGAGGTCACCCCCGCCATGACGGCCGATGATCTCATGCGGAATGGTGCCGTTGAGGATGTTATAGCTCAGCATGTTGCGACGAGAGCTCTCGGTGGCCTTTTTGATGGCATCAGCCACTTCGTTGGCCTTGCCAAATCCCCAGCCAACCTTGCCTTGCTGGTCGCCAGTGACGACAAGAGCACTAAAGCTAAAGCGACGACCACCTTTGACGACCTTGGCGCATCGGTTGATGTGGACCACCTTCTCGATCGTGTCACCGGCAGAACGCGCTTCACGTGGGGGAATGACGGCTGCAATGACTTCCTCGACAGGAATCTCGGTTTCTTCGGTGGCAGGGGCTGCTATTTCAGTGGCCATACAATGCGATAAAGGGAGAGGGTGGGTAACAAGGGGCAGGGATTAGAACTGAAGGCCTTTCTCACGGGCAGCATCGGCTAGAGCCTTCACTTTGCCATGAAAGGTGAAACCGGCCCGATCAAATACCACGGCAGAGATGTTTTTGGCAGCAGCACGCTCGGCGATGGCTGCGCCAACTTTGGCGGCGTGCTCCGAGTTAGCCTTGCCTGCGCCATAACCTTTTTCCTTGGTCGAAGCGGAGACGATGGTCTTGCCTGCCTCATCGTCGATGATCTGGGCGTAAACATTGGTGTTGGAAAAATAAACGGCGAGACGCGGGCGCTGCGCGGTGCCGCTGAGCTTACGGCGAATGCGCGAGTGAATGCGGGCGCGGATGGCTTTGCGATTGATGGTGGCCATGACGGTCGTGAAAACAGGAAAGAGGGTTTACTTGACGGACTTGCCGGCTTTGCGGCGGATGTATTCACCCACATAACGAACGCCCTTTGCCTTGTAAGGCTCCGGCGGGTAGTAGGCGCGAATGTCGGCAGCGAGCTGTCCAACAACCTGCTTATCGATGCCTTCGATGCTAATTTTCGTATTTTCGGTCACAGTGACCTTCACACCCTTCGGAATGGGGTGGAGACGGTCGTGACTCTGACCGAGCTGAAGATCGATGTTTGATCCTTTGACAGCAGCACGAAAGCCGACGCCATGAATTTCAAGATTTTTCGTGTAACCCTGAGACACACCGACGATCATGTTGGTGATCAGGCGCTGCGTTGTTCCATGAAGAGCACGCACGGTGCGTTCCTCGGATTCACGTGAGACGGTAAGTGTCTTGGCATCACCGGAGACGCTCACGCCACGAGGTAGAACCCAGTTGAGTTCACCCTTGGGACCTTTGACGTTGACGGTGCGGTCATCACCGACTTTGACGGTGACTTTATCAGGAAGAGAGATGGGGAGTTTGCCGACGCGGGACATATTAAAATGGGCTCCTGGTTCGGGGTTTACCAGACAAAGGCGAGGAGTTCACCACCCAGCTTAGACTTGCGGGCGCGAGAACCGGTCATGACGCCTTTCGAAGTCGAAAGGATGGCAATGCCTAATCCACCCAGAACGCGGGGGATCTCGTCACAGGAGACATACTTGCGAAGACCGGGTTTCGAGACGCGCTCGAGCTTGCGGATCACAGGAGAACTGTCGTCACTATACTTGAGCTTGAGCTTGAGCTTCGGGTGGGCGGCGCTTGTGTCCACTTCATAAGCCCAAATGTAACCTTCTTCCTTCAGGATGCGGGCAAGCTCGGCCTTCATTTTGGAGAAAGGAGCAAGCACCTGCTCTTGACCGGCGGCAAGGCCGTTGCGGATGCGGGTAAGGAAATCAGAAATCGGATCGGTCATGGAATTGCGAGGGGTCCGGGGTGATTGAATTCAAGTTTATGCGTTCTGGGAGGCCTCGGCAGCGGCATCTTCGCTCTTTTTCTTGCCCATCGCACGGAAGGGCATACCCAGCATGCGCAGCATCTCGCGGGAGTGATCGTCGTTGTTCGTGCTGGTAACAAAAGTGATGTCGAAACCGAGCGTGCGCTTGATCTTGTCGAGCTCTATTTCAGGGAAAATGGACTGGTCGGTGATGCCCAAGGTGTAATTGCCACGACCGTCAAAGGCACGGGGCGCCACGCCACGAAAGTCGCGGATGCGGGGTACCGCCGTGCGAACCAAGCGCATCATAAAATCATACATCTTGTTGCCGCGAAGGGTGACCTTTACACCGACGTTTTCACCTTGCCGAAGCTTAAAGTTGGCAATGGCCTTCTTAGATTGAGTGATGACGGGCTTTTGACCAGTGATGAGCTGCACTTCGTTGACAGCATCTTCAATGGCTTGCTTGCGCTCTCCCTGACTGCCAACAGAACAGTTCAGCACGATTTTTTCGAGTTTGGGCACTTCGTGAACGTTCGCAAGACCGAGCTGGCTCTTGAGTTCACCAATCTTCTGCTTGTACAGGGTTTTAAGGGCGGGTTCCATTTGATGTGTAGCGTTGCTTCCTTTCCCTCGTGGTCCGGCAGGGGTGCCGACTCGCAGGCCGAGGGGGGTAAGCAAGGGGCGCGGAGCATGGCGAGTGGTTTTGAGTTGGCAACTCTCTTTTTTAGGTTTTCGAGCATCCCGCGGATTTCACACGCCGGCTCAGGGGTGGCACTCATGCCATGCACGCTACGTGTTTAGCCGCTTTGCTTCCGTGGCAGGACGGCTGCCTTATCGCCTTGGTGTGAATTCCTCGCGGAAAAGAATTTGCATCGGCGCGGCTTTTTTTTGAGTGAGCACCGCCAAGCCAATGGCGTGATCGCCATGCCAGCCAATGCTTTCGATTCGCAGGGTCTGGCCTTGAATGATGAGCAACGAAGCGGCGGGATGGTTCTGCGGAAGACCCAGCATCTGCATGGCTTCTTGCGGAGTGGTAATGGGCTGGTCATCTCCAGTGTGGCGAATGCCATCGCGCCCATCACGTCGCTGCACGAGGCGCTGAACCATCGCGGGGTTGGCGCCGGTGACGAAGGTGATGACCTCTGCACTGGCCTCGTTCACATCGAGCTGGCCACTGCCATAAACGGAGAAGATCCGGCGCCAACCCGGATAGGCGGCATTGAGTTTTTCAATACCGACAACCATGTCGATCTCCTGAATGCTGCGGAAGCGCCGATTGAAGGGACGACTGGGAAAGCCCATCTGCTTGTAATCGAGCGCCTCGGCGCTGTCAGGCCGACGCTTGACGGCGTCCTGGTCCGTCCAGTCCATCAAAGCGGCAACGAGGCCCTGCGCCGTGCCAGGCGGTAGGCGGAAGTTTTGGAAGATCTGCTCCAGCCTTGGAATATTTGGGTCGTTGAGAAGCATATTGATGTTCAAGCGGCTCTCCTCGGTTGTCATGATGGCCCGATAGCCCTCAGCACCGTCTTTGCTGTGAAACTCGAGCAAAGGGTCCACGGCGGAAACGATGGGATGCGCAGCGACGGCAAGGCCGCGCTCGGCCATGCCACGGGCCCTCAATAGACCGGCGCGGTTGGCGAGTGCCTGATTGTGTTGTGAGGTGGTCAGAACCGTGGTGGCGACGGCAAAGGCGAGCAGCGTAATGACGGCAAGCACGATCAGCAGCACGGAGCCGTGCTGGCGAACGTTTCGCATAGGATGTGTTGCAACGTGCATCTGAATCAGCGTGGCAGAAAGGACATGTGGACGCAAGATGAAGGCTTGCCCTCGTGCTCGCAGCCAATAGACTCACGCAAACTTTCTCCAGTATGATGTTGCTCCAAAACGCGGCCCAACGTTCCGGCATCGCCGATGCGGAAACCTTCGCTTTGGCCGCCCAACAAGCTTTGGCAGGAGGACAGACTTTTTTGCGTGATTTGATCGACCGTACCCGATTGGATGAGCGGTCATTTTTGCAGCATCTGGCGGAGGATATGAAATGGCCCTTTCTGGAGGCGGTGCAAACGAATCCATCGTCTTCCGCTGAGCTGAAGGGCATCATCCCGGCACGATTTGCGGTCAAGCACCAGATCCTGCCGGTGCGAATTGACTCAAATGCGCCGGACAATGCCGATCAGAAAGAAATACCAACCCATCGCACGCTCGTCATCGCCTGCCATGACCCCTTTGATCTGGTGGCAAGACAGGCGGTGGCACGCCGGGCCACGATGCCGGTGCGCTGGTGCCTTTCGCCGCAGGCAGAGGTACTGGCTGGATTGCAAGCGCTCTACGGCGTGGGTGCTGACACCTTTGAGGACTTATTGAAAGGCCGCGAAAGCACGGGCGCGGAGAATGCTGATGAGGCCAGTGTGATCGACGTGGAAAATGCTGATGCCTCCGTTGTGAAGTTTGTGAACCAAATCATCCGTGAGGCACTAGCGCAGCGTGCCACGGACATTCATGTGGAGCCCCAGCCGGAAAGCCTGCGTATACGCTACCGTGTGGACGGCATTCTGCACGAGGTGCCGGTGCCTGAGAACATCAAACAGCTGCAATCCTCGGTAATCGCACGCATCAAAATCATGTCGAAGCTTGATGTGGCAGAGCGCCGTCTGCCGCAAGATGGACGCATCAATCTAAAGACGGACGGGCAGTTCATCGACGTGCGAGTGGCCTGCATTCCAAGCGTGGAGGGCGAGTCTCTCAGCATGCGTCTTTTGGGCCAAGAAAGGTTTACCTTGGGCAAGCTGGGTCTGAGCGAGGACTACCGGCAGAAAATCGATGCGCTGCTGAAAAAGCCAAACGGCATCGTGCTGGTTACCGGACCGACCGGCTCAGGCAAATCGACCACGCTTTACACCTTCCTGAGCGAACTGAACAAGGTGGAGCGCCGAATTGTTACCATCGAGGACCCGGTGGAAAACAAGCTCGCAGGCATCGTGCAAATCGCCGTGAAGCCAGAGATCGGCCTGACCTTTGCTGCCGGCTTGCGTAGCATCCTACGCGGTGATCCGAACGTGGTGATGATCGGAGAAATGCGTGACTTGGAGACCGCGGAGATCGCCGTGCGAGCCTCACTGACGGGACATCTCGTCTTTTCGACCCTGCATACGAATGACTCACTAGGAGGCATCACACGCTTGGTCGAAATGGGCATCGAGCCTTTCTTGGTAGGTTCTTCCTTGCGGGCCCTGATCGCCCAGCGCCTCGTTCGGGCGCTTTGCGAGCACTGCCGCCGCCCGGCGAAGCATGACTGGGATGGATTAAAGACCTACGGCTTGATTTTAAACTCAAGCGACCGCCTATACAGTGCGGCTCCCAGCGGTTGCAAGGCCTGCAACGGCACTGGCTACCGTGGCCGTCTGGCTATCTATGAAATCGCATTGCTGTCTCCCGCTATGGCACATCTAGTCACAAAACGGGCCTCCGAAGCTGAAATGATGAAACAGGCCCGCGCAGAGGGGTTTGTTACCATGCGCGAGTATGGCTGGCGGAAGGTCAAAGAGGGACAGACCTCGGTCGAGGAAGTGCTCCGAGTCACGAGCGAGGATGCCGTGTGACCGAGTCATGCAAATCGATGAGCAAAGACGTAAAACGCCGCCCGCGACATTCATTTACAAAAAAATCTTATTAATCACTAAAAAAATAGTTACTTCAATTGTTGCATTGGCTGATTTTCAAAAAAGCGTGCATTTACTCTAACGAAAAAGTATGTTGGCCGTTTCCAACAATAGCGGTCTAGCCGTCAATCTACTTTTCACCATATACCCACCATGAAACCAACAATAAAACTGCTTAGCAGTGTCGTTCTCTCGGCACTATTTGCCGGCTCTGTAATCGCGGCGGAAACCCGCACTTGGACAGATGTCCGTGGCCGTCAGGTCACAGCTTCCTTTGTCAGCCTTGAAAGTGATCAAATCACGCTCCAGACAGCTGATGGTAGCCTTCACCGCTTCCCGCTTTCCAATCTCTCCGCGGAAGACCAAGCCCTCGCCAAGAAAATGCAGACTGCTACACCTGCCGTCGCAGCGGGCTCTGATGGCCAACCAGCTTACTTGGCAAATGCCACGGTCGCTCAAGCTGCCGCCGCAGTGGATCGTCACGTCGCTAAGGGCTTGGTCCGCGCCAATCCTGAGCGAGTCAAACTCGGAAAGCCACCGATAACGAATTTCAATCCTCCGTGCAACGATGAGCAATTCGTCCGGCGCGTCTATCTTGATATTGTCGGTCGCATTCCCAACTATGATGAATCCAAAGCCTTCATCAACAATACAGCCAAGGATAAGCGCGCCAAATTGATTGATATGCTTTTGGACAGTCCTGGCTACGCCAGCCAAATGTACAATTACGTCTCGGAGATGCTTCGAGTGAAGGATGATTTTGGCGGCGGTAACAATGTGCGCGGTGTACCTTACATCAACTGGCTCCAGCAGCAGGTCACCAAAAATGCCCCCTGGGATAAAATGGTCTACGAAATGCTGACCGCCACGGGCAAGATGTGGGACAAAAAAGAGGATGGAACCTACAATGGAGCTGCTGGCTATCTTTTGCGTGACTCAGGAATGCCTCTCGACAACTTGGCCAACACACTCGCCGTTTTCCTTGGTACGGATGTTGCCTGTGCCCAGTGTCACGACCATCCGTTCTCTGACTGGACCCAGCACCAGTTCTATGAGATGGCATCCTTCTTTGGAGCAACTAGCACACGCTATCAGCGTCGTGCACCAGCACGCAAGAGCAAGGAAGGCATGGAAGTGGTTAATAAGGCAGAAGAACTCATGCCGGAGATCGAAAAAATGATCACAGCCAGCGGCATGGAAATCACTCGTGTCCGCAATGGGCTTCGCAATTTCATTGGAGCGAACAGCGTGGCCATCACAGATCTGCAAACTAACAGCATCAAGTTGCCACACGATTACAAATACAAGGATGCCAAACCAGGTGATTCCGTTGAACCTAAGTTCATTACTTGGAGCAAAGACGACAAATCCCTGCCTGCCTACAAGCAAAAGCTGAAGGAGGAGGAAAACCTCCGTATGGCCTTTGCCACTTGGGCAACCCACAAGACCAATCCACGATTTGCCATGGCCATCGCCAACCGCATGTGGCGTCGTGCCTTCGGCCAAGGCATTGCCGAGCCTGTGACAAACATCGATGACCCGAACGCTTCCGCCAATCCTGAACTGCTCAAACACATCGCAGAGGAAATGAAGCGCGTGAATTTTAACCTCAAGGACTTCATGCGCATCCTCTACAACACACGCGCCTACCAATCCGAAGCCACCACGGAGCATGTGGCTATGGGAGAGCCTTACTATTTCCAGGGGCCTCTTCTACGACGCATGACAGCCGAACAGGCTTGGGACAGCTACATGACCCTTGTGCTCGGTGAACCAGACAAATATAAAAAGCCGCTCGAAGACCTTTACAGCAAGTCTATCGACCTTGATCTCTACAATCCAAAGCTCGACGCGAAAACAGTGCTTATGAAATATGCAGCTTATCAAAATATGGCTGCCAAGGAGAGAGCGATGATGGGGGGCGGCCTAGCCGATGCAGGTGGTGATATGATGATGGAGGGCAGCAAATCCAAGAAGAAAAACAAGGATGATGCTCCTGACATGATGATGGAAAACGCCTCAATCAGTTATGGTGGAATGGTGCTCCGACGCGCCGCTGAACTTGAACAACCTGCCCGCCCCGGCCATTTCCTGACGGATTTTGGACAGTCTCCGCGCAACTTGATCGACGGCAGTTCCAAAGTGGGATCCGTGCCACAGGTTCTCATGATGATGAACGGCAAGGCTCAGGAAATGCTAACCAGCAACGATTCTCTGATTTTCCGCACCATGGAGAAAGTCAAATCTCCCGGTGAAAAAGTGGAGTCTCTTTTCATGTCCGTCATGAGCCGTCGTCCCACCCTGGCGGAAAAAGATATCGCCCAGCGTGCGCTCGCCACCGGTGATGATGGCTATGCCAACATGATCTGGGCCCTCATTAACACCCGCGAATTCATCTTTATCCAGTAACACATTATTCAACGTCAACTCCAACAAACCAACAAACAGCACCTCATATGAAAAGCGAACTCAACAAACTTTCACCTGCCTCGCGTCGTGAATTTATGATGCGCACTGCCCAAGCTACCCTTGGCGTGACGGTCATGCCAGCCCTTAACCTGAAAGCTGCCGAGGCTGTCAAATCTGGCGCCGGCACCGCTGGTTTTGGCAAAGCCAAGCATGTGATTTTCCTCTGGATGGGCGGTGGTATGACCCACATTGACACTTGGGATCCCAAGACAGGAGAGACCAAAGGACCCACCGACCCAATCAAGGGCAAAGGTGGAGTGGATTACCTCGGTGGCAGCATGACCAAAATGGCCGCTGTTTCCGACAAGATCTCGATCATCCGGTCCATGAGTTCCAAGACAGGTGTGCATGAAGCAGGCACCTACATCATGAAGACAGGTTATGAGCCGCGCGGAACGATCGTTCATCCCAATCTCGGGGCTTGGGGCTCTCATTTCCTTGGTCGCATCAAGGGTGTCACACTGCCTGACAGCGTGGTCGTCAACAGCGGCAGCGCCTATCCCGGGGCCGGTTTCTTTCCTCCTGCCCTCAGTCCAATTCCGATCTCGAATCCGGAAACTGGGCTGCAAAACATCAAGCCGACCACTTCGGATGGTCAATTCAAAAAGCGCATCGGCCTGATGGATGAGTTTGACACTGCCTTCCGGAAGAAATTCAAATCGGAAGATGTCAAGGCCTACACCGAATTCTACGATGAGACGATGAAGCTCATGAAGAGTGAAGACCTCAAAGCCTTCGATCTTTCCGACGAGCCAGCCGCAGTTCGTGAAAAGTACGGGCGCAACCAATTCGGCCAAGGAGCTCTCCTTGCACGTCGTCTTGTGCAGGCCGGCGTGCGCTTTATTGAAGTACAAAGCGGCGGGTGGGACATGCATAACAACATTGACCAAGCAATGGGTGGAACCGGTGCCACCATGGACAGTGTATTTGCTGCCCTGATCGAAGACCTCGCGTCGAACGGCTTGTTGGAATCCACGCTCGTCTGCATGGGTTCCGAATTTGGTCGCACACCAGATATCAACGAAAACGAGGGTCGTGACCATTATCCGCTCGCCTACTCCACCGTCTTCGCAGGCGGTGGCGTTAAGGGTGGATTCGTTTACGGTTCCACCGACAAGGATGGGCGCCGAGTGGTTGACCGTCAGGTTTCGCCACAAGATTTCCAAGCGACCATTGGTCACGCTATGGGATTGCCTATTGACGAAGTGGTCATGTCTCCTTCCAACCGTCCTTTTACAGTCGGTGACAAGGGGGTGCCTGTCGTCGAAATTTTCGCCTGATCCCATTCGCGATCCGTCGAATCCAATCAAACAAAACACCCGACCTCACGGTCGGGTGTTTTGTTTGGCATGCCGAGCAATCCATCAACGAAACGGCAGCAAATGCACTCATGACCCAAATGGCAATTTATGGCAGGCGCCTTTAGACCGTTTCTCAACAAGGATGTCTGAAATGACCGGCGAGCACGGTGGCCTCAGTGGCAAAGAAAGAGCGAGCAGGCTGTTGTAACCATAGCGAACAAGCGAATAACGTCACCAATGAAACGGTTCCTCCAATAGGAATCAAACAGACGTTTTGAGAATTCATCTAGCTAGCCACGAAATGGCAACGACCATCTTTCCATAACCACTGCCAATCTGATCTGAATCCCCTCAAGAACCCGCTTTGCACGCAGAATTCGACTTTGAACCGTTTCGGGGCTGCGGGGATCTTCCCCAACAATGTAGTAAAAGCACATTGAGCTCAGCCGATGATTTGAGTCGAATTGTCAAAGTCATAGTAAATAGGCTGTTAGTGCGTCGAATCGCCACAAACCTTAGACCAGCCTGCGTAAAGCCGGAAAAAACTGTGACACTGGCAGGCAACCCGCTATGCTTAATCTAGATAAAGTTTTCCCATGATCCCCACCAATACCAGCGAGCCGCGTATCGAGTCGGCCACCCTCGAAGACATGCCGCAGCTGGTAGAGTTGCTCGCAGCGCTTTTTAGTGAGGAAGAGGATTTCAAACCGGACCCGACAAAGCAGGAACACGGTCTTCGCATGATTCTAGAGCAGCCGAATCGGGGACGCATCTTTGTGCTCCGCACGGATCATATGGTGTTTGGTATGGTGAACCTTCTTTTTACCATATCGACCGCCGAGGGAGGAATGGTGATCCTCATGGAGGATGTGATCGTGCATCCACAGCATCGCCGTCAAGGCTATGGTGGACGACTCTTGGACTATGCCATCCAATTTGCTCGTGAGAAACGCCTCAAACGCATCACTTTGCTCACTGACCGCATCAGTGCCGAGTCTCAGGCATTCTTCAACAAGCATGGTTTCCAGTTCTCCAAGATGATCCCGATGCGACTGATATTCGATGCTTGAGTGTTTTGAAACCCCTCCTGACTGATGCACAAACCCGCGCAAGCCTTCGTGACCTGGCTTGACCGTCCGACGGATGCCATGATGGCCTCAGAAATCATGTCGGCGGCTCAATGGTTTGTTGTCAGCACGCTCGTCACACTTTTCTTCCTACTGGCATGCTTTGCCACACTGATGTGGATGATTTGGCGACGCACGGTGAAGCCTCCGCCGCATCTGCGCTTGCTGATGGAAATAGCCGAAGAGGAAGACAAGCTTGAGATAAAGGCTGCAAAACGCGGCAATGAGGATGTAAGGGATGCTTGGGAACGTGACGCAGACTGGTGGCGCAACGGCAAGGGACAACCAGGCGATTCATGAACCTCGCTGGGATCCTCCACAGACGGCAACTCACAAGCTTTTGCTTCACATGGGGTCTCCGCACCTTGCTGCGATCCACAATCTAGGGATGCCTGTTTCTTGCTGATAAGGACATTTAGACTGTAACTTTATCGCTTTCTTATGTGGCGAGAGATCGTGCATCTAGCCTCGCTGAATGGATCTTGAGGTTTGGATGATTGATTTTGTGCCTTGGCGCTTGAGCTGGCGGCCATTGACGGCATCATTCAAGACCATGTCGCTCCCATTCTATCATTACTTACACCTCATCGGCCTTATCCTCATCTTCGTCGGCTACGGAGGATTGCTTTCCGCGGAACGTGCCAAAACGGCAATGATGTGGCATGGCATCGGTCTGGTGATCAGCTTAGTCTCTGGATTTGGCATGGCGGCGAAATACGCAAAGATGCTGCCGGAGGGCGCGCCATCGTATTATATGCAGCCATGGGTGCTGATTAAAATCGTCTTGTGGCTCGTGCTTGGCTTTCTACCTTTATTGGCAAAGAAAAAGATTCTCACTGGAAGTTCGGTGGTAAAACTCGCCATCCTCTTCGGTGCAGCACTGGCCTACCTAGGGTACTTTAAGCCCGTCATTTGATCAGGGCGCCCTAGGTGATTTGGGCGGAGCAGTGTAATCATCAACAGTTTCATGGCCGCTCTTGCAATACCTCACGCAGCCTTCGGACTTCACGCTCGCTGCAAGCAGCAGTGAAGCTGCCGAACGATCTGCCCATCAAACCACCCGCGCAGCAGACTGCGAATGCATCGCCTGCCACACAGCATCCACGACGCGCATATAGCAGATACCTTCAAGAAATCCCGGGGAAGGCCTAGGAGAATGTGGGGCACGCACAGCGGCGATGAAGTCATTCTCGACTGTCCAAGTGCGTTGCAGTTCGCTGGGAATTGAGATCACCTCAAGCTTACCACTACGTTTTCCGAGGCAGATTTCATCGCTCACAAAGTCATAACTGAGCGTTCCCTCAGAACCGAAGATCCAAAGCTTGTCCGTGGGCGCATGCGCAGACACGCCGCTGAAAAGCATGGTGGCTTCCAGCCCACTGCGGAACTTCGCTAACACATTCACAAAATCCGGGATCTCGACGCTAGTATTGCCACGCTGAGGAATGACCACGTTTCCACGCGCCTCAACCTCTATAATGTGCCCCAGCCAGCGCTGTAGCACCTCAATGTAGATGCCCAGCGTGAGGATTTGAATACCGCTGAGCTCGCTTTGCTGCCGCCAGTGTGCCGGAGCCTGCGGATCGAGCCACGAATCGCTGAAGCTGTGTAGCATTGCCTGATGCGGCGTGCCGATCGCCCCCTCGGAGAGCAGCTTCTTTACTAGCTCACCGCCTTTTATACCATGAGGTGCAGGACAAATCGCCGTCACCAACTCGGGAAAACGCATCGATGCCTCCCACATCAATTGCGCCTCCGCCATGTTCGAGGCCATCCGTGCCTGCGTGAAGACATGCTTGCCGTTCGCGAGTGCCAGGTTCGTCGCGTCGGCATGCAAATACGGATGCGCTCCGATCCAAACGATATCCACATCCTCCGCCGCGCAAACATCGCCCCAATCAACCGCAACTTTTGCCTCCGGGGCAAACTCACGACAAAACGCCTCCGCACTCAATGCACTGCGATTGCAAACCTTAGTGATGCTCACCCCAGGAATAGTCCGCAGACCCGGCATATGACGCGATTTAACAATGCCACCGGCGCCGATGAAGCCGATGCGAACAGGTTGTGAGTCAGCGGGCATGGGGACTGCAAAATAGTTGGTGAAAGATCTAAGTGATGGAGTGTAATTTACGAAACCTCAATCAATACTCCACTACTTCGGCAATCCAGCACCAAGCCGTGATCCTTCGCCATCTGTACATTTCTCCCGAGCACAACTTCTTAGGCCGCCACGGGCAGCCTGCGGGCACCTCACCGATCATCGAGGTTTCGGAAGTCGAATGCATCGCGGGCAAAGGCCTCCGTGGCGACCGTTTCTTTGGATGGAAGGAGGATTACAAGGGTCAGGTAACTTTTTTCGAGGAGGAGCAGTATGAGCGGCTCTGTGAAAAGTTTGTCATCACTCACCTGCCACCGTCCGTTTTCCGTCGCAACATCATTACACGTGGTGTGGACCTTAACACGCTTATCGGCGTTGAGTTTGATTTGCAGGGCGTGCGATTCCTTGGCACGCAAGAAAGCGCGCCTTGCTACTGGATGAACCAAGCCTTCGCCGAAGGCGCGGAAGAGGCTCTCAAAGGCCATGGTGGTTTGCGTGCCAAAATACTCTGTAACGGCATCCTGCGCGTGCCATGAACTTCGCGGCCGTTTTGCTGTGCGGTGGACGTTCCTCCCGGATGGGTTGCGACAAGGCTTTGATTGACTGGCATGGCCGCACGCTGTGGCAGACGCAGCTTGACAAGCTTCAGCAACTTCAACCCGAGAAACTTTTGATCTCTTGTCGTCGGGAACAGCAAATTTTGAGTGATGTTAAAATGGTTTTCGACCCTGCTAACACGGATGACGGACCTCTCGGTGCCATCACGCGCTGCCTCGAACTCGTTGATAGACCACTGCTCGTGCTCGCCGTCGATATGCCTTGGATGACTGTTGAATTCCTCCGCGACCAGATCCTGCCCGGTGGCTTCTACCGCGGCCCGCATGGTTTTGAGACTCTTTGCGCCTTGTATGAGCCGCGGATGCTACCCACGATGCAAAAAGCCCTTACCGAACGTCGTCTAGCTCTCCAGCACATCGTCGAAGCTTGCCAGCCCCGAATGCATAAACTGTTGGAAGAACACGCGATCTTCTTCCGCAATATGAATACTCAAGCTGATTTCAGGAGTTCATAATCGATCGTTTGCAATCGCGGGTGCTTCGGCCCCATACGCGGCACGCAGTTTAGAAGGGCTTTTGTGTAAGCATGCTGTGGGTTTTTCAGGATCTGGTCGACTTGGCCAGTTTCGATGATTTGGCCACGAAACATCACCGCCACGCGGTCCACCACGCCGCGAACAATGCCGAGGTTATGCGTGATGAGAATGATGCTCATGCCCAACTCCCGGCGAAGGTCAGAGAGCAAATCCATGATCTGCTTTTGAATGGTTGCATCGAGTGCGGTGGTCGGCTCGTCGGCAATCAGCAACCGAGGATGGCAGCAGAGAGCCATTGCAATCATCGCGCGCTGCTGCATACCGCCACTAAGCTCATGCGGGTAGGCTCGGAGACGCTTCTCCGGCTCTACGATGCCCACTTTGTGCAGCCAACGCACGATCTCGGCATCACGATCCGCCTTGGCGACATCCGGGCGGTGCAGCGCGAGCGCCTCGCCGATCTGCGTGCGAATCGTAAGCACGGGATTCAACGATGTCGTCGGCTCTTGAAAGATGTAGGCAATCTCCTTGCCGCGAATTTTGCGCAGCTCGGCCTGCTTCAAATTCAGCACGTCATGTCCCGCCACACGCATCTGCTCCGCATGAATGGTCGCCGGAGGCTCTGGGAGTAGACGGGCGAGAGCCAACGCAGTGGCGCTCTTGCCGCTACCACTTTCACCGACGATCGCCAGCGACTCGCCGGGCTGCAGGGTGAGGTCAATGCCCTTTACCGCCTGCGTCGTCTCTGCATCATGACGATGAAAAGCAATCTTCAAATTGCGGATGTTGAGAAGAGGATCGGCAGTCATGGCCATCAGGATAAAGGTAGCGGCGGAGGTGTCATCCACGATCTCGGGTCCCGAGCATTAGCAGCCGCCCTAGCAGGTGCAGGACGATCGAGGCACCAAGCAGCACGAAACCGGCATTTAGCATTTGGGCGGGGTTGGAAAGGTTTTGTGCCGCTTGGCCAGGGGTTGTAATCACAAGCGGCTTTAAAATTCGCATGACACCGCCGGCTAACGATTGTGAATGCAGCGTAGCGATAGCGGCCACCCACACTACGAGCTGGGAAAGCGTCTCAAAGCTCCACGAGACCCAATAAAAGCTCTGCTGCGCGGCGGAAAGCCCGCGGAGCTTGGAAAAGAACCTTGGGAAGCTCATCACGCCGATCACCACCCACATGAGCAACCACAACTTCTCCTGTGCAAGTAGACTCACGCTCAGCGCCATCACCCACAGCGGCCAAGGCAGCCAACTGACCGTGGCGAGAGCTCCCGCCCCGCTGCCTTGTGACGTCGGAAACGCATTGAGCAGAGTGCAAAAAAAGGCGGAGATCCATGCGCTCACCACCAAACCAGAAGCCACGTTCACCGCTTCTCCAGCACGGGTGGCCTGCGCCATCCACTCCCCCCATCCCATGAATTGCAACACGTCCTCGATCACGATCAACCAAGCCATCCCATGCAGGCAGAGGGAGTGCAAACGCGCCCGCAGCGGCTTGCCGATGCCACCCATGAGCTCACCAGACAAGGGCACAGCAAGTATCAACGCTGGTGCTAGATATTCCCAAAGCTCCGCACCGAGCATCAGACGCCAGTCCTTCAAATCCACGTCGAGTTGAAAAGGCATCAAGGTCTCCACCGGTCTTCCAAGCGATCCGATCCACCAGCCTACCAAGCTCCACGTCAATGCCGCGACGGGAAACTGCGCCACCCAACGCCCCAGAAAAACGACCGCAGCTGTCACCACATGACCACCATATTCAGTCAACCATGAGAGCATGCAGCCCAAGCTTGCAGCAGTGAGCAAAGCGAGGCTGAAAACCAGCACGCTGCGTCCACCGCGAACGAGCAGATCTACATCGAAAAGCCCCGACCATCCGGAGAAGAAGCCTGCACCTCCGCCAATTGCAATCACACCGGAAGCCAACATTCCACCGAGCACAACGCGCACCGGCAGCAAACGTGGCGGGTCAGGCAGGACGGTGGAGATCATTCGTCAGGAAGCTTCAATTCGAGCGATGAGGACGTGCGGGCTGGTGTCTTCGGTTTGAAGGCCAGCTCGCGCAGCGTCCACGAGCTGCGTGGCTTGTTGGCTGCCAACGCAGCAGTCAACGCAATGTGATCGACGGTGTGAAACAGCGGCAGCAAGGCCTGCAAAGGCAACAAACGAGCTTCAAGCTGACGCACGCGTTCCGCAGCAGCCGAAGGCTCAAATTCGTTGGCTAGCGCTTCAAGCAGTAAATCGATCTGGGGGTCCTTGATGCCAGCAAAATTCGTGCCGCCAGGTTTAGCCTGCGAGGAGTGCCACCAAGGAAACTGATCCCACGAGATCTCAAAACGCTGCTCGAGTATTACCGCGTCGAATTCACGACTCGCGAGACGGCCCGCGAGCAGATCGGAGGACTCGAGCGTCTCCAGTCGGATGCTTGCACCGAGCTCATGCCACTGCATAGCCAGCTGTCGCGCCGTTTGAGAGACGACCGGATCACTAGCCACAAGCAGCAGGGAAAACTCGAACTTTCTACCGGCGTTTCGCCCAATGCCGTCAACGCCGGGCAGCCAGCCTGCATCGGCGAGCAAACGCTTGGCGTTCGCGGAGTTCCGCTGGACGCGTTGTGCCTTCGTGTGCAGCCACATACCCGGCGGAAACAAGCTTGCATCAGAAAGGATATGCTGGCCCGGCAACGCGGCGATGATCGAGGCCGCATCCGTGATCGTAGCCAACGCCTCACGCGTGCGCACATCGGCTAGTGCTGGGCTTTCAGTGTTCCAAAGCACCACAAGGCGACGATTTGGTGGCGCAAGGCAGGTGACAAAATCATCGTGATTTTCCGCAAGGGTCGCCGGCCAGACAAGGTTCGTGGTTTTGGTTCCGAGACCAACTTCTGTTAACAAAGGCGAGGCATTGAAGTGGAACAAAAAACGCGGTAAATCCTGGCGCGTGTTCAGTGGTATAAGCGACAGCGTGCGTGAATCCACATGCGCAAGGCGAAATGAACCCGCACCGGGCGGCGGTGAGACGGTGAAGGCGTTGTCATCATCCTTTCCATGTGCCTTCCACCAAGAGGCAGGCAGAACCGGCAGGCCCGCCCATCCGCAAAGCGCAGGACCATAGCGGCTCCGAAAGACCACGCGCAGCTGGTTGCCACCGCTTTGGATCTCCATGTCCTGGATGTGACGCAGCGCCTCGCGGTTTGGCAGCAGCCAAGGGCGCCGAGTCACCTGCTCAATTGTGGTCTTCACGTCCCATGCGGTCACCGGCGTGCCGTCATGCCAGGTCTGGCCTTGCCGCATGTCGAGTGCCAACACAGGCTCGTTCAGCGCGGAGACCTCACCCAACAGGCCGATGCGCACCTCAGCGGACACTTTTTCGGCCAAGTGGCTGCGAAACTCGTCCAACAAGCGCTGCGCCGGGCCTACGGTGACAATTTCGAAGGCATTATCACGATCAAACCACACGCGGCGAATCTGCTTCGCCATTGGAGACTCGGCGAGAAAACGCTGCGCGATGCCCTGCAGCGATTGTTGAGACTCAAACCGCCAGAAAGAGATGGTTTGCGGCAGAAGATCAGCGATGACTTTGAGCGCCTTTGTCGTGTCAGCATGCGCTACGTCATTGAAATTGAGAACGAGGCTGTTTGCCACGAGGTGAACCGTGCTAAGATGCCATTCCGCCCAGCGATTGCTCTCGCTGAGCTGGGCCTGAAGACGCTCCTGTGCCTGCTTTGCGGTTTTTTCATCGACAAACCAGCACGTCACATCCTGTGACCAGCGCCAGAGCTCTGCGAGAGCCGGCTGGAGGGTGCCATCATTGCCCACACGCATGAGCGGCTCGTGAACTAGGTCCATGATCTGCCGCTCGGCTTCCGTTCGCGGCGCGTAGGGATGCAACGCCGGTTTCGGATCGGAAAGCATCGCCACCACGCCCTCAGCACGCATCGAGCGCACCAGACGTGACTGCTGGGCCGCCCACAAAGCCAACAAAAGCACCAAGAAAGGCACGAGCATGATAAGCAGTCGCAACTTGAAGCTGAGGCGGGAGATTTTAGATTGGATCGTGTGGGAGCTTTCTTGGCTGAATGCAGCCGCTGCTTGTTGCCGAATTTCTTCCAGTTCGAATTCGGCCGCCTCACGCTCTGCCACAGTTTCTTCGAGCCTTTCCATCTCAATGGCTAGGCGTTCACGAGCAGCGAGGATCTGCTCCTCCACAGTGACCCGTTGCTGTTTGATGACTTGCAGTTTCTCTTGCTCGCTTGCTCCGGCTTCGATAGCTTTATCAAT
>Ga0075471_10000031_pt1 | contig 56758 bp, 43 predicted proteins | sample DEB19_08_DNA_2_FD_74787 | JGI IMG/M metagenome (GOLD analysis project Ga0075471, IMG submission 74787) | Aqueous microbial communities from the Delaware River and Bay under freshwater to marine salinity gradient to study organic matter... | ecosystem: Environmental > Aquatic > Marine > Coastal ...
ACCTGTCCTGCGCGCAGGCCCTTTTCGATCTCCCGGCGCCGCAGCGGCAGGTAGCCGCCGCGATAGCCACGAATGCGCTCCGGCATCCCGGGCACATCCTCGAAATCCTCCTTCAGGTAGGTGGTGAGGATTTCCGTGGACAGCCGGCTTTGCGCAAACACGATCACCTGCAGGTTGCGCCGCAGGAACTCACCCGCCACGCGGCGTGACTCGGCAATGTAGGAGCGGCGAATGCCAAGCTCGCGATTCACGACCGGCGGATTCACGAACACGAAGAACTTCTCGCCCCTCGGCGCTCCGCTCTTCTCGACCAGCGCGAACGGCTTCTCGGCAAGACGCTCCGCCAGCTCCGCGGGATTCGCAATCGTCGCCGAGGAGCAAATGAACTGCGGATTCGATCCGTAGTGACGGCAGATGCGCTGCAGGCGCCGCAGCACGTTGGTCAGGTGACTGCCGAACACACCGCGATACGCGTGGAGTTCGTCGATGACGATGAACTCGAGGTTCTCGAACAGCTTCGCCCAGCGCGGATGATGCGGCAGGATGCCCGAGTGCATCATGTCCGGGTTGGTCAGCACGATGTGCGCGCGCGTGCGGATCGTGCGGCGCGCATCCTGTGGCGTGTCGCCGTCGTAGGTGTGCACGCCAATGCCCTCGCCGCTGTCCTCGCCCTGCGCCTTGATCGCATTGGTGAGCTCGTGCAGTTCCGCCATCTGATCCTGCGCGAGCGCCTTGGTCGGGAAGAGATACAAGGCGCGCGCCGCGGGATTCTTGAGGATGCGATCCAGCACCGGCAGGTTGTAGCAAAGCGTCTTGCCGGATGCGGTCGGCGTGGTGACCACGACCTGGCGTCCGGCCGCGACGTGCGCGTACGCCTCGGCCTGGTGTGTATACAGCTGCTGCACACCCCGCGCGTCGAAGGCCGCCTTGAGTCGCGGGTCTATGCCCTCAGGAAACGGCGCATAGGCGGCTTCCACCGCCGGCAGGCGCCGGACCGCGGTGACGACTTCGTCCGGGGTATCGGGCCGGTCGAGCTCGTTGCCTGAGTTGAGGACCGAGAGCGCATTCTGGAGCGCGACCTGCTTGGTCGCGGCGGGCGCCGAGTTTCGAACAGCCGGGAGCGCCATGGGTAATCGTGTGAAAGATGCTACACGATAATCCCACGAAAGCGAAAGTCCATCGAAGCAGCTACTGCTTGATCAGGACGACCCGGCGGTTCCGGGCACGGCCTTCCTCGGTGGTGTTCGGACCAACCGGCTGGGTGTCACCCAGGCCGGCGGTCGACAGACGCGCGGCCGCAATGCCCTTGCCGGTCAGCCAGGCGGCGACGGCCGCGGCACGCGCTTCAGAGAGCTTCAGGTTCGCGGCTGGAGTGCCCACGTTGTCGGTATGGCCCTTGATGCGAAGCCGCCAGTCCGCGTTGGCGGTCAGCACGGCCGACAGGTCGCTCAGCACGGCGTCGGACGCCGGCGTGATCGTCGCCTGGCCGGTCGCGAAGGTGATGCCATAGACGTCCAGCTTGCCGCTCTTGGTGATCGCATCAGCCATCGCCTGCGCGCTGGCCGTCATCTCCTGGGTCATCTCCTTCACGAGCACCGTGGTCTGCTCATAGACCGGAAACTCGTTGAAGTCCGACAACTGCACGAAGATCCACTGCGCGCCTTTCTGGGTGGTGATCGCGGCGTCAGAGCTGTTCTCGTGCTTGCCACTGAACACGGTCTTGTAGCCGGCCTTCTGCAGCGCCGCCTCGAGGTTGCGCTGCAACTGCAACTTCGACACGTTGGCCGGGCACGCGAACTTGGCGTGATCGACCGCGCCCTCCAGTGACTTCATCTCAGCCGCCTTGTTGATGATCACGTCGAAGGCGTCAAAATCCTTCTTCTCGCATTCATAGATCTGGCAGCCGGGCATCCGCGAGATGAGCGGCGAGGCCTGGCACCCTTCCACATCCGGTTGGCCAGGCTCCTGCGCAAACACGGGCGCAGCGGTCAGCACGAAGGCACACGCGATGGCGGCACGGGTGGCAAGTCGCATCATGGCTGGATTCTAGCAGGCGTGATGTGTCTTGCCCCGCCCCACCCGGGGGGATACGATGCACCCACAAATGGCGACCCTCGTTCGCAGACTCGGCTTGTGGAGCTCAATCGGGCTGGTGATCGGCATCACGATCGGCGGCGGCATTTTCCGCACCCCGGCGGGCATTGCCACCCGGGTGCCCGAGCCGATGCTGATGATGGGCGTCTGGATCCTTGGCGGCCTGATCGTGCTGTGCGGCGCGCTGGCGTTCGCGGAGCTGTCGGCATCGATGCCCGAAACCGGCGGCATGTACGTCTATCTGCGCGAGGGCTGGGGCCGGCCCGTCGGGTTCCTGTACGGCTGGGCGCAGCTGGTCCTGATCCGCGCGGCGGCTCTCGGTGGCATTTCGTCCGTGTTCGGCGAGTACTTTCTCAGGGTCGTCGGGGTCGACCCGGCCATGCATCCCGATTGGGCTGACTATCTGGCGGCCATAGCCATCGTGTTTGCAGGGGCGACCAACATCATCGGCGTGCAACTGGGCGCGCTGTTTGCGGGCATCTCGACGATCGCCAAGTTTGGCGCGTTGACGCTGTTGGTGCTGGCGTCCTTCCTGACGGGCGGCAGCGTCGGCGCCTCGTTCGACAACTTCTCGTCGACCGGCGCCACGGTGGATGCCGGCGTGTTCGGCCTGGCGCTGATCTCGGTGATGTGGGCCTATGACGGGTTCGCGGACCTGACGTTTGCCAGCGGCGAGGTGAAAGATCCGCAGCGCAACCTGCCGCGCGCGATCATCATCGGCACGCTGCTGATCATCCTGATCTACCTCACCGCCAACGCCGCCTATCTCTACATCAATCCGATCGGCGTCATGGCGAAGTCGCGCCTGATCTCGGCCGACACCATGGGGTCGCTGTTCGGACAGGTCGGCGTGTCGTTTGTGTCCGTGATCGTGATGATCTCGACCTTCGGATCGCTGATGGGCAGCCAGCTCGCCTCGCCACGCATCTTCTTCGCGATGGCCGACGACAAGATGCTGTTCGAACCCATCGCCCGCGTGCACCCGAAGTGGAACACGCCGTACATCGCGATCTCACTGGCGTCGGTACTCGGCGTCGCCATGGTGATGACGCAGACGTTCGAGCAGCTCACCGATACCTTCGTGCTCGCGATGTGGCCGTTCTATGCGCTCAGCGTCGGCGCGATCTACACGCTGCGCAAGTCGCAACCCAACCTGCAGCGCCCCTATAAGGTGGTGGGCTATCCGGTCGTGCCGGCGGTCTTCATCGCCGCGGCTATCTACCTGGTCGTCAACGCACTGATCACCGACCCGAAGTGGACGTCAATCACCTTCGGCGTGGTGCTGCTGGGCTTGCCGGTGTATTACGCGTTCTTCAACAACCGGTCGACCGGCGGCCGCTAGAACATCCGTGATTGGCACCCGTCGACGACGACGGTGGTGCCGCTGATCCAGCTGGCTTTCGGCGACGCCAGAAACGCGATGGCGTTGCCGACTTCCTCGGGCTTGCCGAATCGCCCGAACGGCAACTCCGCCTTGATGAACTTTGCGATGCCATCCGGATCGGCCTGCTGCCGCTTCCACCACGATCCGCCTTCAAACAGGATCGAACCCGGCGCGACCGACACCACGCGAATCTGATCCTTCGCCAGCTGCTGCGCGAGTGACTTGGTCAGGCTGATCTCCGCGGCCTTGACGGCGTTGTAGGTCATGCGTCCACCTGACTCGCGGCCGAAGATCGACGACACGATGACGATGGCGCCGCCCTGCTTGCGCAGCAATGGCGCGGCATGCCGCGACATGCGAATGGCGGGGAACAAGGTCTGATCGAACGCTTCCTGCCAGTCGGCATCGGTGGTGGCTTCCAGGTCGGCGCCACGCGCCAGGCCGATGTTGTTGACCAGGACGTCGAGGCGACCAAAGGTCGACGACGCGGCATCGACGACTTTCGTCACGCCGGCTTCGCCGGAGAGATCCGCGGCGACGGCCAGCACGCGGGCGCCGGGCGCGGCTGCCGCCTGCAGTTCAGCCGCTGCTGCCTGCAGCGCCTCTTCTCCGCGTGCGCAGACCACGACATGCGCCCCTTCGCCCGCCAGCGCCAGTGCGGCAGCGCGACCGAGGCCGCGGCTGCCACCGGTGACGATGGCGACCTTCCCCTTCAACTCGAGATCCATATCCTCACCTGCCCGTCAGATCGTTCAACTTCCAGTCGAATTCGTGAAACGACATCCGGAACGTGTTCTTGCGAAGGAACTCCTTCTCATTCAGCACCAGTTGCTGATCGATCAGCGCCAGCACCGCACGCTCCAGGGGACTGCGTGACGCGTAGACTTCTGGAGCGCGGCCCGCCAGCGCCTTTGCAAACACCGCTTCGCGCCACGAGAACAAGGGGTTCACCGACAGCCGCTCGTTGGCGGCGTCGACAAACACCAGGTCGCGCCGCGTCACCAACTCCTGCTGCATGGCGTCGAGCTGTGCGTCGAGCTTTTCCGCGGTGTAGACCTCGCTTTTGAGGCGCGGTCCGCCGGTCGCTCCACGGCTGAGCGCCAGCAACGCGCGAGGGTCGTTGAACGCGGCGATCACGTCGCTTTCGATCGCATCCAGCGTCAGCGTGCGCCCGCCGGCGCGGAAGGTGCGCCGCTCAAACGCACCAGCAATCTGCCGAATGCTATTGGACGGGTAGTCCGCCGACTTGCCACGAATCGGATAACTGTCGATGACCGTGCGCAGCACGAACGCGTTGTAGGCGTTGATCCAGTAGGTCAGCTGGCGCTCGCGGGGCCACGACGCGACCGCCTCACTCGAGACGTCGCCGACGGCCTGCACGTAGCGATCGAACCTGGCGCGCTCGTTACGAAGCGCGAGGTAATAGACCAGCCCGTCTCGGACGTACAGATCGAGAATTTCGTCGAACGGGCGATGCAGGCCATCAACCGTGGACGGCGCCGACATCTGGCTGAACCCGCCATCCGCGGTTGCGCGAAGAGTGGAACTGGACGACACGGTCAGGACAGACACGAGCGCCAGCCCGGCCATTGCGAGCGCTGCCGACTTCTTCATCCCTACAGAGTAGCGAGGAATTCGGTCAGTGCGGCGTTGAATGCGTCGGGCTGCTCGAGGTTGGCGAGGTGGCCCGCGCCGGGGATGATGACGAGCCTGGCGCCGGGGATGTCCCGGGCCATCTTGCGGGACTCGTCGACGGGAATCATCTCGTCCTCGGCACCGGTCACGACCAGCGTTGGCACCGCCACGCCGGGCAGCATCGGCGTCGAGTCGGGCCGGTGCATCATGCGGTGGATCGCGGTACGGACCGCGATCGGCGACTGCTGCTTGATCAGCCTGCGAACCGTGCCTTCAGCCGACGGATTGGTGTCGTGCGTCGTCTTGCCCAGCATCTTGGGCATCATCTCGCGCGCCACGCCCGAAGGTCCTTCGCGATCGACAAGCGTCAGCATGTTGCGTCGATTGGCGCGCGACTCCGGGGAGTCGGCACCGGCACGGGTGTTGGCCAGCACCAACGCCGACACCAGTTCGGGATTCGACTGATACAACGCCAACGCGGCATAGCCGCCCATTGAACAGCCGCCGATGACAGCGCGCGTGATGCCGAGTTCCGAAAGCAGATCGACGACATCCTCGGCGTAGTCGCCGATCGAGAGCGCGCCGACGGAGTCGGTCTCGCTGCTGCCGCCAAAGCCGCGCAGGTCAGGCGTAATCAGCCGCCAGCCCTTGGGGATGGCGCGCATCTGCGGTTCCCAGAGGTTGGCGCCAATCGGGAACGCGTGCAGCAACACCAGCACCTTCAGTTCGTTGTGCTTGGGTGCCGAATCGAGATACGCGATGGTTTTAGGGCCGATGTGGCAGTACTGACGCGTCAAGGGTGAAGGGATTGTAGTTCAAAGTGTCGTGCGGCACGTTCCAAGTTTCCGGGGATGAGCCGCAGGCGCGCGGGACTGCTGATCAACGTGTTGGATATAAGATCAGCTTCCCATGCGACGCCTGTCCTGGCTCATGGCGCTGTCGGTGGCCACCCTGGGCCTGCTCGCGACACTGTCACCACTGGCCTGGCCGCGGGAAACGATTGGCTCGAACGATCGTCCCGAAGCAGAACGCGAGGCCGGTTTCGATCAGCCCGACGCGGCAGCGTGGCATGAACGCATGCGCCGCATGCCGGCGAACGCGAATGACATGCCGGCCATGTACGCGCAGGCCGCCGACGCCCTGTCGAGGCTGGGACGGTTCGCCACGCGCATCAACCGCTCGATTCCCGCAGCGCAAGCCGCGACACGCGACTGGATTGGCGACGGCACGGTCCGTGAACGCAGCAGCGCGGCCAGCGTGCTCGATGCTTGGACGCCGCTCGGTCCAGGCAACATCGGCGGACGCACGCGCGTCGTGCGCTTTCATCCCACCGCACGCACGACGCTGTTCGCCGCCGGCGTCTCCGGCGGCGTCTGGCGCAGCGACGATGATGGCGGGTCGTGGCGGCCGACCAGTGACGGCCTGACCAACATCAACGTCAATGCCATGGCCATCGATCCGCGTCGCCCGAACGTCATCTACGTCGGCACCGGCGAAGGCTACTTCCGCGAAGAGATTCGCGGCACCGGCCTGCCGCTGCGCGGCGGCGTCTACGCGAGCACCGATGGCGGGGCCTCATGGCAGTTGCAGCGCGCCACCGCGACCGACGACTTCTTGTGGGTCAACGACCTCGAACTGGGCATCGCGGATTCGCAGCGCGTGTATGCCGCGACCCGCACCGGGGTGTTTCGATCGGCAGATGGCGGCGCCAGTTGGGAACAGTTGCTGCGCACCACCGTCCGCGGCGGCTGCCTGGACCTGGCGATCAGGCCCGATCGCAGCGAAGACGTGCTGTTTGTATCGTGCGGCTCTTACGACCAGGCCGCCGTGTATCGCTTTCCGCGCGCCGCGGATTCATCCGCCAGCGAGATCGTGCTCCAGGTCGAACATCAGGGTCGCACCTCACTGGCCATCGCCCCGTCGAACCCGAACGTGATCTACGCCATGGCCGCCAGCAATGACGGCGGGCCTGGAGGCAGCTATCGCCAGGGATTGCTCGGCGTCTACCGTTCGACCACTGGCGGCGCCGCGGGTTCGTGGGAGACACGCGTCACCAACAGCGACGCCAACAAACTCAACACGCTGCTGCTGACCAATCCCTACAGCGCCACGGCCGGCGACTGCAGTCCCGGTTCCGCCAACGAGTTCATCAACATGGGGTGGTACATCAACGTTCTTGCCGTCGACCCGCTCGATGCCGAGCGTGTCTGGGCCGCAGGCGTCAGCTAGTTCCGATCGGATGACGGCGGCCGCAACTGGGGCATGGCCGATTGGGGTTCGTCAGGCGTGCCGGCCTACACGCACGTCGATCAACACGCGATCACCTTCCATCCGCAGTACAACGGCACGACCAACCAGGTCGCGCTGGTTGGCAACGACGGCGGCATCTGCCGGACCACGACCGCGCGCGGCGAGACCAAGACCGGCGCGACCGCGCCGTGCTCGCCCGGTGCCCCGAACATGACGTGGACGTCGTTGAACCGCGGCTACGGCGTGACGCAGTTCTATCACGGCACCGCTTTCCCCGACGGCGCCAGCTACCTTGGCGGCGCGCAGGACAACGGCACCATCTTCGGTCGCGACTCGGACGGCACGGATGGATGGCGATCGGTCTTCGGGGGCGACGGTGGATACACCGCGGTGAATCCGCAACAGCCCTCCACCTTCTACGTCGAGTATCAATGGGCGAACCTGCGCCGCACGACCAATGGCGGCGGCACCATGACGGCGGCGACGGCGGGCCTGGACCCGGTGCGATCCTCGACGCTTGCACCCGAAGCGAACTACCTGTTTGTGACACCGTTCACGATCGACCCTGGGACGCCAAGCCGGCTGTGGCTGGGTGGCGAGTTCCTCTATCGCACGACCAACTCGGGCTCGCTATGGTCGAAGGTCGGGGCGGCCATGCCCGATGGCGGCCTGGTGAGCGCGATCGCCATCCGGCCGGACGACGCCAATCACCTGGTCGCCGGCACGCACAAGGGTGACGTGCTGGTCACCCGCAATGCCACGACCAGCGTGAACGCCATCACGTTCACGCGCTCGCGCCCTCGTGACGGATGGGTGACCTCGATCGCGCACGACACCAGAACCACCGGCGTCGTGTATGCGACCTACGGAAATTTCGGCGGCGACCACGTCTACCGCAGCAGTGACTTCGGCCAGACGTGGACGGCGCTGCCAGGGAGCGGCAGCGGTGTGCTGCCGGATCTGCCGGTCCACGCGATTGTCGTCGACCCGGATGACCCGCAGCGACTCTACCTTGGCACCGACCTTGGCGTGATCGTGTCGGTTGACGGCGGACGCACCTGGATGAGCGAGGAAACCGGATTTGGACCGGCGGTCACCGAATGGCTGCAGATCCTGCGCGCCGCCGACGGCAACAAGTATCTCTTCGCCTTCACGCACGGCCGGGGTGCGTGGAGGGTACGGCTCCCTTAGGGCTTTTGTTCCAGCTTCTCCCTGACCGCGCTCTCGATCGCCGGGATCCTGAAGTTGCGATCGAGCGACGCGGCACTGATCTTCGCGTAGACACTGCCTGGCGGCGGGGTCAGCGTCACCGACTGCTTCATCGCCTCCACATCGAGGCCGGCCTTGAGACCGGCATCGACCTGCTCGACGATCAACTTCAGCATCGCCTGTAGGTCGCGCACGAACTGCTGGTCGGTTTGTGCGGGCCCGTGTCCCGGCACAATCGTGTCGACATCGACCACCGCCAGCCGATCCAGCGTCTCGATCCACACGCGCGGGCTCGAGAAGAACGCGAACGGCACTGGCGTGATCGCCATGTCGCCGCTGATCAGGATCCGCTCGGCAGGCAGATGAATCACCAGATCGCCTTTGGTGTTGGCGTGACCGAGGTGCTTCAGCTCGATGATCCGCTTGCCCTGGACCACCGTGAGGTGCTGATCGACGAGCAGGTCCGGCAGCACATAGTCGCCCTCCCACATTTCGAGCTGCATCTCCGCGCGCACCAGGCTCGGTCTTCTCCGCATCGGTCAATGCGGGCTTGGCCTTGAGTGCGTCGCGTCGGGCCAGGGTCTTCGGCCGGTTCGTGTCGCGATGGTCCACCTCGCCGGTGATGATGCCGTTGCGTGTCTCGGCGTGCGCCACAAACCGCGCCGACGGGAAGGCCGCGCGAAACGCCTGGTTGCCGAAAATGTGGTCGCCGTGCCAAGGCGTGTTGATGACCATTGACACCGGTTTGTCGGTGAGCAGCCGCAGCCCGCCGAGGATGGCCTCCCCACCCGCTTTCGACAACCCGGTATCAACGACGATCACATCGGTGTCGCCGATGATGAACGTCGAGTTGCCAATCGCCGGCGAGCCTGGGGTCAGCGCCCAGGTCAGCGTGAAGACGTCCGGCGCAAGCTTGTTGATGGTGTAGGTGTTCTTGAAGGGACCGGTGCCGGTCTGCGCCGTGGCCACAGTCGACACGAGCAGCAACGACACAGCGATGATCGGCGCGCGCATCTCGATAGCATGCGCCAGTCGAAGCCGGAGGGATGAAGAATGGGACGAACGAAATTCGCGCTAGAACCGCGCGACGGTCGAGAGCACCAGGTCGCCCAGGTCCTCCGCCTTGCGATCGCCGACGCCATAGACGTGACGCAGTTCTTCCTTCGTCTTCGGCTTGGAGCGCGCGATCTCGCGCAGCGTCGTGTCGTGGAAGATCACATACGGCGGCACTCGCCGCCGGCGCGCGATCTCCATGCGCAGGACGCGCAACTCTTCGAACAGGTCGCGATCGACGCCGTCCCATCCTTCCGTCTCGACACGCGCGCGCTTCTGCGAGCGGCGATCCGGGCGCTTCAGGCGGGCCAGCGACAGCTCAGGCGCGGCGCCGGCGTCCTTCAGCAACGCAAGCCCCTCAGCCGTGATCTGCAGGATCGGATATTCATCACCAGCCTGCTGCAACAGGCCATGCGCCAGCAGCTGGTCGATGTAGCCACGCAGCTCGTCGATCGTGGCGTCCTTCATCAGTCCGAACACCGAGAGTTCATGATGGCCGCGTGACCGGACCTGCTCGCTGTCGCTGCCGCGCAGGACGTTGGTCACGTGCGCAGCGCCAAAGCGCTGCCCCACCCTGGCGACGCACGACAGGATCTTGCGCGCCACCGTGACCGTATCGCCGACCGCCTCGAGTTCACCAAGACAGTAGTCACAGGCGCCGCAGTCGTCCTTGGTGAAGGTCTCACCGAAGTAGCTCACCAGCCGCTTGTGCCGGCACCCAACGCTGGCGGCGTAGCGCTCCATGTCGCGGAGCAGCGAGCGGCGGGCATCGGACAACTCGCCGTTCTTCTCGAGCATCATCCGCCACTTCAGGAAGTCCGCGCCCGACGCAATCAGCACGCATTCGGCCTCGAGGCCATCGCGGCCGGCACGGCCACTTTCCTGCTGATAGTGCTCGAGCGACTGCGGCGCGCCGGCGTGGATCACGAACCGGACGTCGGAGCGGTCGATGCCCATCCCGAACGCCACGGTCGCCACCACCAGGTCGATCTCTTCGTTCAGGAACGCATCCTGGTTGCGGTGCCGTTCATCGTCCGGCATTCCGGCGTGATACGGACGCGCGCGCCAGCCGGTGTCCTGGAGCCACTGCGCCAGTGAATCCACTTCCTTCCGCGACGAGCAATAGATGATGCCGGCCTGGCCGCGGTGCCGCTCCAGCACCTCCAGGATCTGCGTCTTCAGCGAGGCGCGCGCCAGCACTCGATACACCAGGTTCGGGCGATCGAACGAGCCCACCAGCTCGGTTGCGTCCCGGAGGCCAAGCTGCGCGACGATGTCGCGCCGGACACGCGCGGTCGCCGTTGCGGTGTAGGCGTGCAGGCTGATCGACGGCCATCGCTCGCGGAGGCGCGCCATCTGCCGGTATTCAGGACGGAAGTCGTGCCCCCATTGGCTGATGCAGTGCGCCTCGTCGATCGCCACGAAGCTGATCGGACGCGATGACAGCAGGTTCTGAAAACCGTCGCCACCGTCGCCTACCAGCCGCTCGGGTGCAACATACAGGAGCCGATACTTGCCGTCGCGAATCCCGCGCGCCACTTCGCTCTTCTGTTCGGCCGGCATCGAACTGTTGTAGCAGGCCGCCGGCACACCGTTGCCGTTCAACGTGTCGACCTGGTCCTTCATCAACGAGATCAACGGGGAGACAACGACCGCCAGCCCGTCGCTCATCAGCGCCGGAGCCTGGAAGCAGATCGATTTGCCGCCGCCGGTCGGTAGCACCAGCAACGAATCGCGGCCGGCGATCACCGCGTCCATCGCTTCGCGCTGCAATGGGCGGAATGAACGATAGCCCCAGTATTTTTCGAGGATTTCAGGAAGATCGACGGACAACCAACTGATTGTACGTCCGTCTTCAGGACCTCAGGGCCTTAAGTGACCTCGGGTCTCAATGACAGACGTTCAGGCCACGATCCAGCACGTTGCCGTTCATGTCCATGAACTGCCACTCGTAGAGCGCGGGGTCCAGCTTCAGGCGCAACATCCCATAGGTGGGGATGAACACTTCCGATTGCTGCGCGGTGCGCGCGCGGTTATAGAGCGACGCGCCACCGGTGCCGACCGTGAACTGGCGGATGCCCTTGGCGTCGTCGCGCTTCTGCGATGCATCCACCGGACCGATGCGTTCGTAGACGTGGTCGTGCCCGGCGATCACGACCTCGGCCCCGAGGTTGTACATCAGCTCCCACAGCGGGCGTAGTGTCGGCGTTGGCCCGTTCACCCCGGAACTGTCGAACGGATGATGCATCACCGCCATGGTGCAGCGCGTCGGCGCCTGCTGCATCACGTCACGCACGTACGCGTACTGTTGAGACGTCCGGCCGAAGGGCACGTTGGTGTTCAGCATGAACACCGTCCACTCAGCCGCCCTGAAACTGTAGAAGCCAAGGCGATTCGGACCGCTGCGATCGCCGAAGTAGGTGAAGTAGGGATCCGCGCCCGGCGAGGCCACGTAGTCGTGATTGCCAGGCGCGGCGCGCATCCGCGACTTGAAGCGTCCGAAACTTGGCTCGAAGCACTGCTTGAAGTCTTCCAGCGTGCCGTTGGGATACGCCAGGTCGCCGGCGAGCAGAATCTGGCCGTCGAAGCGGTCGAACAATCGCGCGAGGGGCGCCAGTGCGGGTGAACCACACCACCCGGTATCGCCAAGAATGTTCACGAACGTGGAGGTGTTACCCGGAACCGGCGTGACCGGCGGGGTCGTGGGCACCGCCACTTCCGCTTCGGTCGTCGACGGCGTCGTCGTCGTTACGGGCGTCACCGCTACCGGCGTAGGTTCGACGACGATCGAGTGCGGGGCGGTAGGCGAACCTCCGCCGCACTGGGTCACAGCCAGGGCGCTCCATAACAGGAGCGCCGTCGCGAACACCGGCCGAGGGCGGAGGGGCATCCTTTGAACCGACTGGGCCTACCCGGTTGGGGCTTGCATCCGAGCGAACCCTATAGTCAATATTGTTCCATTGTGGCCAGCTCTAGCGCAACACGGCTGTTACACGCCGCCTTCGCATTTTTCCTGTGCTTTGCACCGGTCGTGGTGGAAGCGCAGACGACCGCTGACCTGTTCAGCACCACCGCCATCGGCCGGCTGGATCTCGAGCTGAACTCCGCCGATTGGGCGAAGCTGAAGGAAAATTTCCAGACCAACACCTACTACCCGGCCGATCTCGTCTGGAACGGCCAGACCGTGCGCAACGTCGGCATCCGTTCGCGAGGGCGTGGCTCGCGCAACGCGAACAAGCCAGGCCTGAAGATCGACTTCGACCAGTACTCCAGCGGCCAGGAGTTCCTCGGGCTGAAATCTCTCGTGCTCGACAACCTGACGCAGGACCCGTCCGGCATTCACGAGACGGTGTCGATGGCGTTCTACGAGCGGCTCGGCATTCCAACGCCGCGCGAGACGCACGTCAGGTTGTATGTCCGCGGGCAATACATTGGCCTGTACGCGCTGGTCGAGGCGGTCGACAAGGACTTCCTCGCGCGCATCTACGGCTCGATCGGCGACGACACGCAGAACGACGGCTGGCTGTATGAATTCGTGTGGCAGGAAGACTGGCGCCTGACCGACTTCGGCACCGACCTGGCCCCCTACAAGCTGCGCTTCGACGCGACCACGCACGAGTCGGAGACGGACGAGAAGAAGTACCGCAAGGTCCAGGAACTGGTGTCCTTGATCAACAACACGTCAGAAAGCCAGTTCTACGCCACCATCAATCCGCGATTCGACCTGGCTGGCTTCGTTCGCTTTGCCGCGGCGCAGACCTTCCTGGCGGAGACCGACGGCTTCCTCGGCTCGTTCGGCATGAACAACTTCTATCTCTATCGCCTGGAGAACCAGGATCAGCACGTGCTGATCGCCTGGGACACCGACAACACGTTCTGGGGCCCGCTGTTCCGCATCGCGCCGGACGACACCAACGTGTTGATGCAGAAGCTGATGCGCATCCCCGAGTACAACGCGTTGTGGTATGCCGAACTGGCGCGCGCCACGCAGCTCGCTGAGGCCGACGGCTGGCTTGACACCGAAATCATCCGTCAGGTGCAGCGCATCGACGCCGCGATGCGCGAAGACACCAACAAGCCGTACTCGACGAACACCTACGAAGGCGAGTCCGGCGAGATGCTGTCGTTTGCGCGCGAGCGCATTGCCTACGTCAAGTGCGCGCTCGCCCAGGGTGATCGCGCCTGTGGCGGATAACAGGCCAACAAGCCGACAGGCGAACGGCCAACAGCAAAGCGCCCGTCACCGCTAACCGCGACTCATCCCAAATCGATTGACGGCTGGCCCGCTGCCCTTCAAGGTGGCGGGCATGGACACACTTCTCCTCGCGGGCGCGATGGCGCTTGCCGCCGTGTCTTCCTCTGCTGCCGGCCCGATGACGCCCGGCGAGCGGCAGCGTCTTGTCGCGCACCTTGAAATGACGGAAAGCTGGCTCGAGAGCGAAGTCACCGCCCTCTCCGACGCGCAGTTGAAGTTCAAGATGACGCCCAGCAGTTGGAGCGTTGAAGAAGTCGTGATGCACCTGGCGATCGCAGAACCGCAGTACTGGAGCCAGTTCAAGGAGTCGCTCGCCAGGCCGGTGCAGCCCGAGTTCAAGCCGCAGGCCACGGATGCCGGCATGCTCTGGTACGGCATCGATCGCACGCAGCGCACCACCACCGGCGAAGCACGAGTTCCGCGCGATCAGTTCCCGACCATGACGGCGTCGCTCGCCTCATTCAACAAATTACGGGCGGAGATGATGAAGACCGCGAAGGAGTCGCAGGAGGATCTTCGCGGCCGCCAGTTCCTGACGGCCAGCCAGGACCTGTATCAGTGGTTCCTGATGATCTCGACGCACGCGCAGCGGCACATCCTGCAGATCCGCGAGGTCAAGGCGCACGCGGGCTTTCCGAACAAGTAGCTGCCGCGGGTTGCAGGCGGCTCCCAAAAACAAAAGGCCGGGATTGCTCCCGGCCTTCTGCCTAGTCAGCCTCTTACAAATCGTCGAACGGACGCGCTAGGCGCAGCCGCTCGTCGTGCCGCAGTTGCTGCACTTGTAGCAGGCACCGCTGCGAACCATGATCGAGCCGCAGGTGGTGCAAGGCGGCGCGTCTTCCTGGTTCTGGATGGTGCTCAGCGATGACGGCACCACCACACCCGTGGCGCTCACCTTGGCGGTGGGCGACGGGGTGACCTTCGGAGCAGGAACGGCCGGCGCCTCCACCGCTTCAACCACGGCTTCGTCGCGGTTGTTGACGCCGGCGCGGTACTGCGCCTCCGGCGACAGGAACTTCGACGCCATCCAGCGGAAGATGTAGTCGACGATCGACTTGGCGAAGCGCACGTCGGCGTTCTTGGTCATGCCCGAGGGCTCGAACCGGACGTGGCTGAACTTGTCGACCAGCGCCTGCAGCGGCACGCCGTACTGCAGCGCGTAGCTGATCGCCTGCGCGAAGGCATCGGCAAAGCCCGAGATCGTCGAGCCTTCCTTGGCCATCACCAGGAAGATTTCGCCCGGCATCCCGTCTTCGAACAGGCCCACGGTGATGTAGCCCTCGTGACCCGAGATGTCGAACTTGTGGGTGATCGCCTGGCGTTCATCCGGCAGCTTGCGGCGCGCCGGCGCGGTCTTGGCGAGCGCGGCGGCCACGGCGGCCTTCACAGCATCCGAGGTCGATTCGGTGATGACGCCCTTGGCTTCGATCGCCGCCTTCGAGGTGTTGAGCGGCTGGGTGCGCTTCGAGCCGTCGCGATAGATCGAAACGGCCTTGGCGCCGAGGCGCCAGGACTCGAGGTAGGCCTGTTCGATGTCCTCGACGGTCGCATCCTTCGGCACGTTGACGGTCTTGCTGATCGCGCCCGAGATGAACGGCTGCGTGGCGCCCATCATCTTGATGTGGCCCATGTAGTGGATCGAGCGTTCGCCCTTCTGGGCCTTGAACGCGCAATCGAACACCGGCAGGTCGCGCTCCATCAAGTGCGGCGCGCCTTCGATGGTTTCCTGTTCGTCGATGAACTTGACGATGTCGCTGATCTGCGCGGCGGTGTAGCCGAGCTTCTTGAGCGCCATCGGGACCGTCTGGTTGACGATCTTCATCATGCCGCCGCCAACCAGCTTCTTGTACTTGACCAGCGCGATGTCGGGTTCGACGCCGGTGGTATCGCAGTCCATCATGAAGCCGATGGTGCCGGTCGGCGCGAGCACGGTGGCCTGCGCGTTGCGGTAGCCGAAGTCTTCGCCGAGTTCGACCGCGTCATCCCACGCCTGCTTGGCGCCGGCGTAGACGTCGTCCGGCACGTGCTTGGGGTTGATGTCCTTGATGGCATCGCGATGCTTGCGCATCACGCGCAGGAACGGCTCGCGGTTGACGTCGTAGCCGGCAAACGGTCCGCCGTGGTCGCGCGCGATGCGCGCCGACTGGGCGTAGGCTTCGCCGGTCATGATCGCCGTGAGCGCACCGGCGTAGTCGCGGCCGGCGTCGCTGTCGTAGGGCAGGCCGCGCGACATCAGCAACGCGCCGAGGTTGGCATAGCCGAGGCCGAGCGGACGGAAGGCGTGGCTGTTCTTCTCGATCGCCTTGGTCGGGTAGCTCGAGTTGTCGACCAGGATTTCCTGGGCGGTGATCATCACGCGGCAGGCCGCGCGATACGCATCGACGTCGAACTCGCCGTCGTCCTTGAGGAAGGTCATCAGGTTCAGCGACGACAGGTTGCACGCCGAATCGTCGAGGAACATGTATTCCGAGCACGGGTTGCTCGCGTTGATGCGGGCGGTGTTCGGGCTGGTGTGCCACTCGTTGACGGTGGTGTCGAACTGCATGCCCGGATCGCCGCACACCCAGGTGCCTTCGGCAATCGCGCGCATCAAGTCGCGGGCACGGTAGGTGTCGACCACTTCGCCGTTGGTCACGGCCTTGGTCTGCCACACACCGTCATCAAGCACGGCGCGCATGAACTCGTCGGTGACGCGCACCGAGTTGTTCGAGTTCTGGAAGAACACCGAACCGTAGGCGGTGCCGGTGAACGAGCCGTCGTAACCGGCATCGATCAGCGCCCACGCCTTCTTCTCTTCTTCAACCTTGCAGTTGATGAATTCGAGGATGTCGGGGTGCTGGGCATCGAGAATGACCATCTTCGCCGCGCGGCGCGTCTTGCCGCCCGACTTGATCACGCCCGCAAACGCATCGAAGCCCTTCATGAACGAGACGGGACCCGACGCGGTGCCGCCGCCGGCGAGGAATTCCTTCGACGAGCGGATCGCCGAGAGGTTGCTGCCGGTGCCGGAACCAAACTTGAACAGCATGCCTTCCGTCTTCGCCAGGCCAAGGATCGAGTCCATGGTGTCGTCGACGGAGTTGATGAAGCACGCCGAACACTGCGGCGCCTTTTCGAAGCCGCAGTTGAACCACACCGGGCTGTTGAACGCCGCCTTCTGGTGCACGAGCAGATACTTCAGGTCGTCGCTGAACGCCTGCAACGCGGCGTCCGACGCGAAGTACTTCTGCTTCTTCGCCCAGTCGGTGATGGTGTTGACGACACGTCCGATCAGCTGCTTGACCGAGCGTTCGCGCTCGGGTGATCCGATGTGGCCCCGGAAATATTTCGAGACAACGATGTTGGTCGCCTGCTGCGACCAGGCTTTCGGCATTTCCACGCCGCGCTGTTCGAAAACAACGGTGCCCTTTTCGTTGCCGATGATGGCGTCACGAAGCTCCCATTCGACTGCATCGAACGGATCAACGCCTGCTGTAGAGAAAAACCGCGGGAACTCCAGGCCGGGGGAGGCCTGTGCCTTACGGCGCGTTTCTACCGACTCGCTGGTACCTGATGACGAACCGACGGTCTGTCCGGCCGGTGCAGCCGACAAACCCTTCTGGGAAGCGCCTTCCTGCATGCTTCTTCCTCCGCATGGCGACACACCCCTCCCCTAGAGGGTCAATCGCCCATCAAACATCCGCTTTCTAAATTTTGGCTAGTACGCGCGGGTCTGGCTTCTTTAACTCGCTCTAACTAGTTCTTTTCAGCTTGCGAGCTGCTCGGACGTCCGGAGGCTGGGAAGCTACCTTACGGCCGAAAGCCAGTATCGCGCGCGAAGGTCAATATGCGCCTGTAACTATTTGTTGTCAAGCACTTAGAACACTACATGTTGCGCTTTTTTATTAGGTCGTCCGCAATATATCGGGCTTTTGGGCCTATTTTGAATGATTCGTTATATTTTCGCTTAACGAGAATTTTTCGACGAGGTAACGGCCCACCTCAGCTCAGGTTTGCGCAGAAGTGCACTAGCGGACGAGAACGGCCGCCATGGTCGCAGCCTTGTCGGCGAGCTTGCCGGCAAAGACCACATTCCGGGTCTTCAGGGCGTCCTCAGCCTGCTGGATAAAGCGCCTGGCTGACTCGTACTGTGCCCGGCCGTCGTTACTAAGAGACGCCGCGTTGACCCGCGACAGGTCGCGCGTGGCCCTGAGCAACAGTGAGCGGATCGCCACGACGGTTTGCGCCTCGGAGCCGGGCGTTGGCGTGAGCGTCAGCGATGGCGCCGGCGGCCGCGTGAGCGCCTCCGCGTCCTGAACCGCCGTCGGAGGATCGGGCCGCTGTTCGGGGCGTGACGGGCGTGCGGCCGGCTTGGCGGTCACGACGGGCTCAGCGACGGCTGGCGCCGCAACCGGCTCAGGTTCGGGCGCATACTGCGCCACGACCCGCGGCGGTGGCGGCGGTGGATCAAGCGCCGGCATCGCCGCCGGCTCTGTCAGCACCTGCGCCTTGGCCGCACAGCCGCAAAGCGCCGCTGACAGCACGAAGATCGCCGCGACTCGCATCGCGTTCATTGTAGGGTCGCTGCAGGCAGGACGACGATAAAAGTCGTGCCGACGCCAACCGTGGATTCGACGTCGATCTCGCCGTTGTGAATCTGGATCGTGCGATAGACCATCGACAGCCCCACTCCGGTCCCGCGGTCCTTCGTCGTGAAATACAACTCGAAGATCTTGGTGAGGTTCTCCGGCGCGATGCCGACCCCTGTATCTTCGACGCGCACGCACACGCGGCGGTTTGGCAGCGCCGCGCACGAGAGGCTCAGCCGTCCGCCCCTGGGCATGGCCTGGATCGCGTTCTGCGCCAGGTTCAGGAACACGTCGCGCAACTGCGCCGCATCGCCCTGGACGTCGAGCTGATCGGTGCAGCCCTGGGTGATCGCCACCCCGGCGCGTTCCGCCTCGGGCTGGACGGCGTTGATGACGCTGTCGATCAGCGGCCCGAGCACCACCGGACCAAAGGTCGCCTCGTCAGGCCGGACGAATCGCAGGAAGCCCTGGATACGCTCGTCGAGACGGCGAATCTCATGGCCGATCACCTCGATATGCGACGAGGCGTCCTTGCCCTGCGCCAGCTTCTGCTTGAGCAATTCGAGGTGAATGGTCATGGCGTTGAGCGGGTTCTTCATCTCGTGCGCCACGCCGGGACCGGTCAGCCGGCCGATCATCGCGATCTTCTTCGACAGCTCGGTCAGCTGCGCCGGCTTCAGCCCCTCTGCCGCTGCCGCCCGGAGCTGGGCGCTGACCTGGTCAAACACGTCACCGAGTTCGCGAAACTCCTCGTCGTCCCTGAGGTCGAGCGTGGCGCCAAGATCGCCTCGCCCGAGGCGCGACAGGCTGCTGCGGATCACGTGCATCGGCCGCAAGACGACCTGCGCCAGCAGCATCGAGACGACGATCGCGACGATCAGCGCAATCGCCGCGGCCAACGCGGAGGGACGCAACGACTGGTTCAGGTCGGTCTGCACCAGCGCGGTCGTCAGGCCGATGCGGATCTCGCCAAACGGCGTGTCGCCCAGCGCCATCGGCTGCGTCCACTCGATGTTGTTGTTGCTGGCGTAGACCGCGCGCAGCCGCGCCACGCCGTTGAGGGCAATCAAGTCGTTCAGCTGGGGACGGCGCGCGACGGTCTTGCCGACCTGGCCTGGATCGCTCGACGCAATCACGACGCCGGTCGGATCCACGATCGACGCGTCGACCGTGTCCTGTGAATACAGCGCCGACTGCAGCGCCGATTGCACATACTTGCTGGACCGCACATCGTCGTAGGCCGATTCGGGCGTCGTGATGGCCGCGGCGGCCTGTAAATAGACGGAGCTGGCGACCAGTTCGAAGCGATCGCGGCTCTCCGCCAGCAACACCCCGGCCGTGGTGACCAGATGCAGCAGGCTCAACGCAATCACGATGAACGCCACCATCAGCGTCACGCCGAGCACCTGCTTCTGCTTCAGCGAAAAGCGCATCAGCGGCAGCCGGGCTGGTGAGGCGGGTCTGGCAGGTACTTACCCGTCGCCACCTGCCCCACCGGCTTCCTTGAAACGATTGAGCTTGTTGTGCAGCGTCTTCAACGAGATGCCGAGCATGTCCGCGGCGCGCGTCTTGTTGCCGCCGGCGGAATCGAGCGTGGCCATGATCAGTTTCTGCTCGGCCTCGTCGACCGTCATGCCCGGTGCGATGGTGACGCTGTTGGCGGGCCCGGCGGCGGTCGCGGCCGCCGCGGTCGGGCTGCCCAGTACCGGCAGGTGCGACGGCTCGATCGACTCGCCGCGCGCGAGGATCGTGGCGCGCTCGATGACATTGCGCAACTCGCGGACGTTGCCCGGCCAGTCGTAGCTTTCAAGCTGCCGCATCGCGGCGGGCGAGACGGTCTTGATGCTGCGATGGTCGCGGGTGTTGAACTCCTCGATGAACGCCTGGATCAACAGCGCCAGGTCGTCCTTGCGGTCGCGCAGCGGCGGCAAGGCAATGGTGAACACGTTGAGGCGATAGTACAGATCCTCGCGCAACCGGCCGTCGCGAATCGCCGCCGCGGGGTCGATGTTGGTTGCGGCCAGGACGCGCACGTCCACGTCCTGCTCGGTCCGGCCGCCCAGCCGCCGGAACCTGCGCTCCTGCAGCACTCGAAGCAGCTTCACCTGAGTGGCCGGCGTCATCTCGGCGATCTCGTCGAGAAACAACGTGCCGCGATCGGCAAGCTCGAAGCAGCCTGCCCGGCGATCGGTGGCGCCGGTGAACGCGCCTTTCTCGTGACCGAAGATCTCGCTCTCGAGCAGCGTGTCGGGAATCGCCGCGCAATTGAGCGCGACAAATGGATGCGACACGCGCGGGCTCAACTGGTGGATGGTCTGCGCCACCAGTTCCTTACCCGTGCCTGACTCGCCAAGAATCAGCATCGACGCCGGCGTCGGCGCCGCTTGCTCGAGCACCTGATACAGGGCGCGCATCGCCGGACTGTGCCCGATGATCCGGCCGAAGCGGCCGCGGTCGTTCAACTGCCGGCGCAGCGCCTGATTCTCACGCTTCTGCGTGTTGATCTCCGCCAGGCGTTCGAGCAGCCGCTGCAGCTTGTTGGGATCGAGCGGTTTGGTCAGGTAGTCCTCGGCGCCGGACTTCACGGCTTCAACTGCCGTGTCGACCGTGCCCTGGGCGGTCAGCAGGATCACCTTGATGTTGTCGAGTTCTGGCTGCAGCGCCTTCAGCAGCTCGATGCCGCTCATCCGCGGCATCACCAGGTCGGTGACCACGATCGAAGGGCGGAACGCCGTGACCTTGTCGAGCGCCTCGGCGCCATCGGCGGCGGCTTCGGCGGTGAATCCCCACGCGCGGACCAGCTCGGTCAGCCCACTGCGGGTGGCGGGGTCGTCTTCGACAATCAGGACTCGTTCGGCGCTACGCGGCTCGGCCACTTTTTTTAATCTATCATCGGGAACAGGCCGCTGATTCAAACCTGTGACCGACACCATCGATCCCAGCCCAGCTATTGACGCCGCAGAGCCCGCGCCTCTTCCGGCGCCGCCGCGTCCCTCCCAGTGGGCGACGTGGGCGGAACTGCTGCTCTGCTCGGGCTATCCGACGCAGATCGTCATCGGATCGGCGCTGGTCGCGGCCGGCATGTCGCCGGGCGAGTCGGTCGAGACGCTGTCACCAGGCTTCGTATTCGCCTTGTCGCTCCTCGATACGCTGGTGCTGCTGACCCTGATCGTGACGCTGCTGGTGCGGCGCGGCGAACGGCCGATGGAGGTGTTCTTCGGCGGCCGCCCGGCGCTTGGTGAAGTCGCCTTCGGCGTCATGTCCGTGCCGTTTGTCTTCACCGTGGTCATCACACTGATGGTCGGCATCATGCGACTCGTGCCGGACCTCCATAACGTGCCGAAGAACCCGCTCGAGAATTTCCTGGCCACGCCGGTCGGCGTGTGGATGTTTCTGTTCGTCGCGATCGTGGCCGGCGGCGTGCGCGAAGAACTGCAGCGCGCGTTCCTGCTGCACCGCTTCCGCCATGATCTCGGCCAGCCGTGGATGGGTCTCCTGGTCGCGAGCATAGCTTTCGGTCTCGGTCACACGATGCAGGGGAACGATGCCGCGATCATTACCGGCGTGCTCGGCGCGATCTGGGGCGCGATGTACCTGATCCGCGGCAGCTCACTGGCCTCGATGGTCAGCCATTCGCTGTTCAACAGCGCCGAGCTCTTGAGAATTTTTCTTCGCTAATGCGCAGACGCCGCTGAGACCCCGCATAGGACCTGCGGGGTCCGGCTTCAGCCGGACTTTTACTGTTGGATGATCACAACATCCGTGCGGCGCCTCAGGTCCGACACCCAGTCCGCGATCAATTCCGCGCGGCGAGATGCGACCAGCCGCTCGCGGACAACCGGCGTGGCCTGTTCGAACGACTGCCCGGCCTGGTCGAACTCCGCACGCCAACGCGTGTAAGCCTGCGCGATCTCGGCGTCGGTTGGCAGGCTCGCGGACGCGAACCGCTGCGCGAGATACGCCTGGGTCCTCAGCTCGTCGCGCACCCACGCTCGAAGCCGCGCCTCGGTAAAACCGTTGGCATTCAGGATCCTGGCCAGGGTCGAACGGCCGGCAAGTGCCTGCTGCATCTCTTCGAGCCGCGCCTCGACCGCGCTTTCCGACGGCGGCGCCGGTGCATAGCGCTGCACTTCGCGCAGGATCAACTCGCGATCGATCAGGCGCGAAGTCACGCGCGGAATGGGATCCGCCGAACGATCTGTGACAACCAGTCCAAGCGCCATCGCCGCGCGCGCGTCGCTCAGCGTGATCGGCTGCCCCCCAACCAGCGCCAGCGTGCGATCCAGCACGTCCGGCTGCAGCAGCATGAGGGCAAGCAGGAGCGATCTCAAAATGCCTGCCCCAGTGAAATGTGCAGCACGTTGGATCGTTCGCGGCCGCCGGTCAACAACAGCCGCGTGCTCAGCTTCCAGCCCCAGTCGATGCGCAGCGGCCCAATCGGGGACCGGTAACGGAAGCCGAGGCCACTCGACACGCGTAGCTCGTTGAGCCGGATGTCGGTGGCGCGACTGAACACGTTGCCGGCATCGGTAAACCAGACAAACTGCAGGTTCTTCCAGTACGGTGCGCGGACTTCGAAGTTGAAGATCGCCATGCCGTTGCCACCCTGTGGGAAGCCCTGCGGATCGAGCGTCTCGACCGTGCCGAGACGATCGAGCGCGAACCCGCGGACCGTGGTGTCTCCGCCGGCAAAGAAGCGCTCGCTGGCCGGCAACTCGCGAATCTCCGTCGGGAAAATCTCGGCGGCGCTGGTGGCACGCGTCAGCCCACCTTCGAACGCCTGCACGCGACCGGCGGCCTGCCGGCGCGCGATCTCGAGCGGTGGCGGCACGTCCTGCTTGAAGCCAACCGCAACGCCAAGACGTGCGCCGGCGGCCAGCACCACGCCACGGCCGGGAAGACGCCGATAGATGAAGCCTTGAGCGAACGACTTCGCAAAGCCGACTTCGGATCCGTAGGCCCTGGCGGCCACCGAGCCGTCGAGCCCGATCACCGATCCTCGCTGCGGATCCAGCACGTCGTCGCGCGAGTCACGCAGGATCGCACCGAAGAACTTCGAGAGCCTGACCTGCGGGAACAACCGGTCGATCAGCAGCTGGTCTTCCGCACCGATCTGTTCAGCGAACACCTTGGTGTAGTCGTAGGTGTAGCGGCCGGTCACCGTGAATGCGCCAAGCTTGCGCGCGTAGTCGGTGGTCACGCCCTTGCGGTTGAAGCTGAAACTGGTCCGGCGAGTCTGCTCGAGGAACGCGGTGAACTGCGCATCGCCCGACGTGCCATACGCGCGCGGTTCGCGGAAGGTGAACAGACCCCGATAGTCGTTGAAGCCGTAGCCGCCTGAGTGCTCCGGATCGTTGGGATCTTCCGCCTCGCGGCGCAACGTCACGCGCCCGAACAAGGTCACTGACCGATTCTTGCCCCAGAGATTGCGGCGGCTGATGCTGAAAAAACCGCGCGGACCGACATCGATCCGGTCCTCGGCGCCGCTGCCGTCCTGGGCGCGTTCGCCGATGCCACTGACTTCGACACCGCCACCGTAGTCGATGGTTGTCGTGTCCGCCTCTTCAAGGTCCACCAGCACATCACGGAGCAGCGACCCGGTGCGCGGCAGTTCGGAAATCCGGACGCGCCGGAACAGGCCAAGTGACGCGAGCCGCCGCTGGCTCTCGATCATCGCGTCGTCGCTCATCGGCATGCCCGAACGGATCGTCAGCTCGCGCCCGATCAGCCGTGTCGACACGCGCGCGTTGCCGTTGATCAGGACCCGATCCACCTTCACCTGATCCCCTTCCCGGATCGTCCACGTCAGCGCCACACGCTGCTGGTCCGGCGCGAACGACAGCTGCGAGATCACCGACACGGACTGGAATCCCTGGTTGCGAAACGCGCGCTCGATAGTGTCGCGATCCACGGATAACTGCGGCCGGTAGAACGGCTTTCCGCCCTGCAGCGCCATCTGCGCCATCAGCGCGCTGGTGGCAATGGTGGTATTGCCGGCAAACTCGACGCCACTGACGATGGTCTGCGTGCCTTCCGCAATGTCGAAGCGGATCGCCACGGGCCGGTAGGCCACGCCGCCGCTATTGGCTTCGGGCAACACCTCGATGTCCGGCTGTACCGTCGCCTGCGCGAATCCGCGCACGCGATACAGCTCGTTGATGGCCGCGGACACGAGCCCGACACGAGCCTCGACAAACGGGTCACCGGCCTTGATCTGGAGCAGCGGCGCGAGATCAAGGGCCGTGAGGCGGCTGTTGCCCTGGGTGGCGACCGACTCGATGCGATGGAGAGGCCCGCGCGTGATCGTGAACGTCAGCGACAGCTCCGCGCCCCGTTCGTCGCGCGTATAGGGCGCGCGGGCGTTGCGATAGCCCATGGCCCGCAGCCCGTTCTCGATCCGGATGCTGGCGTCCTCGAGCAGATCCTGATCGACGGACCGCTCCGCACGGATCGGCACCAGGTCTTCGAGATCGTTGTGCGGCAGCGGGTCGCCTGCCATCACCAGGTTGACGCGCGGACCGCTCTCGATCGCGACGGTGACGGCCACCGATCTGCCGTCGGCGGTCGGAATATGAGACACGCGCACGCGCGCCTGGTAGTAGCCCTGAGCGCGGAGCGTCTCCTCGTATTGCGCCACGCGCGCATCGAGCGCGACCTGATCGAAGGCCCGGCCCGTGGCCAGTCGCAATTCACGCACCACCGTCGCAATATCGTTGTTCGGCGCGCCGGTGACCCGGGTGTCGCCCACCGTGATGCGCGCACCGGCATTGACGGTGAGCACGAGATGGGAGTCCTCCGGGCGGCCGACGTCTGCCATGCGCGGCAGGACGGTGGCCTGTGGAAAGCCGCGCTCTGCGTAGAACGACTGAACCCGCGCCGCCATGTCGGGCACGCGACTGGCGGAGGGCCTCGCCCCGAAACGATCGGCCAGCTCCGCCCGGATCTCGGCGGTCGACAACGGACTGTGACCGTCAATATCGACCCGCGTAATTCGCTTCACCGGCACGAGCACCCATCGCAGCGACACGCCCTGCTCCGTTGGCGCCGTCAGCACGCGCACATCCTCAAAGCGGCCGAGGCCCACCAGGTGGTCGATGGTGCCGCGCACGTTGCGCATCACCAGTGGCTCCCCGACGCGAGTCTCGATCAGCTCGAGAACACCGGGCTCGCTGACCGTCGCGCCCGCCAGTTCCACGCGGACGTCGGTGATGGTCTTGCCCAGCTCCTGGGACTGCGCGGGGAGGGCGGCCAGCAGACACACCGCGACGATCAACACGCGCATCAGAACGCGTGCCTCTTGCGGACTTCGAGCGCATACGTGCGGTCTTCGTTCTGTGACAGCACCCACGACAACGTGTCGCTCTCGTCGAACTCGAGCAGGATGATCTGGTCACGTGTCGTCGACGACAGGCTGCGCGCGTAGGTCAGAAAAATGCGGTTCGAAATGCGCTTGCCGATGGTGACGCGCGCGCTCGGATTCAGGCTCAGCGAGGTCGACTGCTGGTACGGATCCGACAGCAACGGCGTAATCTGGAACGTATCCACGCCAAACGTCTGCTCGACGACGCGGCCCACTTCCTGGGAGAGCGCCCCGGTCAGCGCGCGCGTGGCGCGCGCCTCGACCAGCCGCTGCTGGCGTTCATCCGGCCGTTGCAGGCCGGCCAGTTCGACGTCGCCGCTCGGCGCCTGATCCGAAAACAGCAGCGTCAGGATGTCGAGCGTCTGCAGCGGCGGATCCGACGTGAACTGCGGCTGCAGCCGTTCGGTCGTCCCGGCCATGCGCATCGTGACGCGATAAGTCTGGCCGGGCACGCGCACCCGGGTCTCAGCTTCGATGTCGAAAAACGGCTGGATCCGGTTGGCGTTCGCGAAATCCAGGCTGCCCCGGGTCACGAGGTAGCGCCGGCCCTCGAACTCGACCTCGCCGCGCTCGATCTCCGCATTGCCGAAGAGCAGCGGCCGATCGAGCGTGCCGCGCATGGTCAGATCGGCGCTGGCCACGATTCGCGCCTGGTCGTTGTCGATACTCAGCGTCGAGGGCGCCACCAGCCGCACGTCGAAACGCACGTTCGAGGCGGCGGCCACCTGACCTTCGACGGATGGGATGGCCGCATCGCCGCCGGCAAGGCCGCCAAACAGCCCGCCCGAGCCAAAGCCGCGCGTCCACGTGGCGCGCTTGACGTTCACGGTGCCGGTCACAAGCGGCGCCGCCGCCGGCCCCTGCAACGCGAGGCTGGCATCAACGAGCGAGCGCATCCCTTCCGGGTATCGCAACGCCATGTCTTCACCGGTGACGGTGACGTCGTATTCGCTCAGCTGGTATGCGGCCAGTCCGATGCGGCCCCCAAAGCGCACGGGCCCGCCACCAAGCCGCGCGGTGATGCCGTCGAGGCGTACGCCGCCCACGTCGAACGTGGCAATGCCATTGAGCTCTTCAAGCGCGTGCGGGAACTGCAGGCTGCGCATGCGGCCGTTGGTCAGCAGCGCATTGCCGGCAACCACCGGTGACGCGGCGGTGCCGGTAATGCGCGCCGTCACTTCGGCGCGGCCCGAACTGCGCAGGTCAGGCAGAAAACCCTGGAGCACGGCGAGGTTGGCAGCGCCGTTGGCCTGGAGTGCGAGCGATTGGTCGACCAGCTGCACCGATCCGCTGAGATCGATCTCGGTGTCCTCGCCCACGAGCTTGAGCGCGTCGACTTGCAGCACCTGCTGCTCGACGCTGACGCGAATTGGCTGCTGATTGCGCAGCCGGTAGTCGAGCAGGGCGACGTTGACCTGTTCGACGCTGGTGTCGATGCGCAACGCGTCGGGGTTATACAGCTCGCCGACGACGCGGATCGTGCCACTCGCAACCGCAGACGCAAACGGTGAAAACGTCGGCTGCACGGCGCGCAGGTAGGGATCGAGCGAGGTGTCGGTAATGCGGAACGACATTTCCGCATCCATCTCGTCGTTCAACTCGACGCGGCCGGTACCCGACACGGCGAGGCGCGGCGACGCGACCTCCATCTCGTAGCTCATCAGAAGGCCGCGGATCGAGAGCCGGCCGGTGGCTTCGCCGACACCTTCATCGCCGAAGAACAGGTCGCTGGCACTCCACTTCACGTCGTAGCGTGGTTCGAGGAACGTGCCGGCGCCGGTCGCGGTGAATTCGAGCGACCCATACAGCGACGGCAGGCTCGGATAGGCCGTCAGCGTCAGGGTGTCGACCGCGAGGTCGCGGCCGGCCACGTCAAATGAGTACGTGCCGGCCCAATTGACGAAGGCGGCACCGGTCACGCTACCGCCGCCCTTGGTCATCTCGATGCCGTTCAAGCGCACACCGACGCCTTCAAACTGCAGCGAGGCCGAGGCCTCGGAGAACGGTTCGTCGTAGGCGATGCCACGCCCGATCGTCAGGTTGCCGAAACCGTGCGGGCCTTCGTAGTCACCGTAGAGATGGAAATCGCCGGTGACGACACCGTCGACGTCGTAGTCCTGCAGGTCGAACGCTTCGCGGTATTGCGCCAACGGATACTCGGTGGCGCTGATGCGCGCGTCCATCTGCTCACCGCCATCGGCGCGCGGGTAGCCAAGCGAGAACTGCCCGGTGATGTCCATCCGCGCCTGGCCGAGGCGTACGACCGAGCGGCTGATGTGGGCGTAGCTGTTCTCGACGACGAAGTCGCCGTCCACCTCACCCCAGTTCACGTCCCACGCGTACATCTCGGAACCGGTGAGCCGGCCTTCGATGCGCGGTCGCCTGAACGACCCCAGCAAGACCCCGTCGAACTTGCCGACGCCGTCCATCGGCACCGCCTTGGTCGGCGCGTCGAACATCGTCATCAGGCCGGCAAGGAAGCGATCCGCCTCCTGCCAGTTGCGGCTCGTCAGGCGGAACGGCATCTTGGAGCGCTCACCGTAGGCGGTCGCGCCTTCGAAACCGATGAACGTGTGCTCGGTCAGGACGCGGCTCGGTTCGAAGCGGATCGCGACTGGGTCGAACGTGTAGGTGACATCGCCGCCAAGCGGCACTGGCGCCAGCGGCGTGTGCTGGCTGAAGGGCCCCTCGATCAGGTAGCGGTCGCGCGCGGCTGCCGCCGCGTCGGCGGAGAGTTGCGGTCCCTGGAACGACACCGGTGAGGCGAACACGGCGTTGCCCTTCCCGGCGCTTTCCGCGTAGCGGCCAATCGGCCACTGGATCTCGTGGTGACCGGTGGCGCGGCCGGCCAGCCGCATGCCCTTGGTCTGGTAGAAGTTGCTGAGCGCGGTGAGATCGACGTCCCGATAGTTGACGTCAAAATCGCCATTCGGCCGCTGACCGGGCCGGCCGAGCGGCGACATCAGGAAGGTGAAGTCGGCCTTGCCGCCGTAGAGATCCCCGCTCGCGCGCGTGACTTCCATGCGGCCGCGATCCCAGAACACATGACCGCGCAGGTTTGGAAAACGGTGATCGTTCACGCCGGCGAGGTCACTGCGAAAATCACCTTCAAGCTCGCGGCCGTCCTTGAACATGTGAAAGGTGCCGTCGAACACGCCCTCGCCAAACAGCGTGAATCCATCGCGCGCAAAGAAGATCTTCTGCTGGTTGGGGAACTGCACGCGCGAGTGAATCTGGTAGAGCTGTTCGGGGAACCGCGGCAGGTCGATGACGCCGGTCATGTCCGACACCATGCCGTCGGTCAGCAACTGGATCTTGTCGAACACGATCTTGTTGTCGACGAACTTGAAGTCGGCGTCCATGTGCACGAACGACGGTTCGTATTTCTGGATGTAGAGCGTGCCGTCCTTCCAGGTCAGCCGGCCCCGATACTCACCGGCCTTCGACGCCGTGACCTCGAGATTTGGCGCCACCATGTACCAGTCGGACCCGTAGTCGTTGATGATCAGCTCGCCGCGATGGGCGCGCACGTACTGCATGGTCGCGACGACCAGCCGTGGACCGGTACGTGGCGGGCGCGGCGGCCCGGTCAGTCGTGGAAACGTCTGGCGCCCGTCTGGAAACGACTCGACGATCATGCGCCAGTCGGTCATCTCGATCGAGTCGAGCAGCACCTCGCGATGCCAGAGGGCGCTCCACGTGATCGACACGTCGATCCGTTTGGCTTCGAGCCAGTCCGGCTCGTTCGGGTACATTCCGGCGATGCGGAGGTCTTCGATGACGAACGTGCCGCTGCCCAGCCGGATGCCGAGCCGGCCGATGGTCATCTTGCGTTCGAGCCACTTGCCGCCTTCCACTTCGAGCCAGGATTTGGCGAGCGGGCCGAGATCGAGCGTCAGCAGCGACACGACCAGCACGGCCACCGTGACGCCGATCGCCACCGCAAAGCGGCGGCCGTAGCGGTACAGCCGGCGGCCGGCCGCGCCAATGGCCGCGCGGGCCCTCGCGAACCGGCTGATCTGCTGTGTGGCGTCTTCGCTCATCGCGGGGTCGAGCTATTCCCTGCTGGTCCTATTCAACGAGCACGAGCACGGCGCCGGCATCGACTGACTGGCCTTCCTTGACGGCCACCTCGCGCACCCGGCCGTCACGAGCGGCACGCAGCTCGTTCTCCATCTTCATCGCTTCAACGACGACCAGGCCTTGTCGAGCCTTGACCTCGTCGCCGGGCTTTACAAGCACGCGCACGACCTTGCCGGGCATCGGCGCCAGCAGCTTCTGCGGCCCCGTTCCCTGAGCACCTGCGCCGTCCTTCTTTTGACGGCCGAACGACCCGGCTGGGCGGATCTCCACCGGCACCGTCCGGCCGGCAAGGTGGACGTCAAATTCCCCGGCCACGGGACGGGCGGCCAACGACACGTCCACCGACGTCGACGGAGCGGTGCCGCCCTCGGGCTGCACCAGCATCGAGATCACCATCTCGCTCACGCGTCGCGCGTCGACGATGTGCGTACGTCCATCGAGCTCGACGTGCAGCAGCGCGCCCTTGCGGACAATGCTGACCGCGCGCACGCGATCCCCAACGGCGACATCAAAGGTCATCGCATCGCCTCGATCCTGCCGGCATCTCGCCAGCGGCTTGGCGCCGCGGTGGCAACGGTCGCGGTCGCGGCAGGCTTGGTGAACAGGTGCACGGCGGCGGCAATCGCGGCCAGGTCTTCGTGCGCCGGCTCGATCGCCTGCAGCGGTCCCTTGCCCAGCTTGCGATCGATGAATCCGGTATCGAACCGGCCGGCTTTGAAGTCCTCGTCCTCGAGGATCCACTGGAAGAACGGGATGGTCGTGCGAATGCCGCGGACCTGGTACTCCTGCAGCGCGCGGCGCATGCGATGCATGGCGTGCTCGCGGTCGTCTCCCCACGTGATCAGCTTCGAGATCATCGGATCGTAGAAGATCGGCACCTCGCCGCCCTCGTAGGCGCCACTGTCGTCACGCACGCCCGGCCCCTGCGGCACGCGGAGTCCCTGGATCCGTCCTGGTGACGGCATGAAATTGCTGTCGGGATCCTCAGCGTAGATGCGGCATTCGATGGCGTGCGCCTTCGGCGCCAGCAACGCGGCCGGATCGAGGTCGAGCCGCTCTCCGCGCGCGATACGAATCTGCCACTGCACCAGGTCGACGCCAGTCACCATTTCCGTGATCGGGTGTTCCACCTGGAGACGCGTATTCATTTCGAGGAAATAGAACTCGCCGCTTTCGTCGAGCAGGAACTCGATCGTGCCGGCATTGGTGTAGCCGACCGTCCGGGCGACCGACGCCGCCGCTGACGTCATGCGCTGACGCAACTCCGGCGAGACCGCAAGCGATGGGCTCTCTTCGACCACCTTCTGGTGTCGGCGCTGGATCGAGCATTCGCGCTCGACAAACGGCAGCACCGTGCCGTGGTGATCGCCGAGCAACTGCACCTCAATGTGCCGCGGAGCCATGATGCGCCGCTCGAGATACACGGCACCATCACCGAATGCCGACTGCGCCTCCGATCGCGCCGCGCGGAGAGCGCCTGGCAGGTCGGCTTCGGCGGCCACCATGCGCATGCCCTTGCCGCCGCCGCCGGCGACGGCCTTCAGCATCAGCGGATAGCCAATCTGCCTGGCGACCGCGAGCACCTCGGCGTCGGTGGCCTGATCGCTCAACGGCTCTTCCGTGCCCGGCACCACGGGCACTCCGGCCTTGATTGCCGCCTGCCGCGCCGCGGTCTTGCTGCCCATCAGCGTAATCGCCTCTGGCGACGGGCCAATGAAGGTCAGGCCGGCATCGCGGCACGCGGCGGCAAAGTCTTCGTTCTCAGCCAGAAAGCCGTACCCGGGGTGCACCGCGTCGGCGCCGCTTTTCCGGGCCGCATCGATGATCGCGTCGATGCGCAGATAACTTTCGCGCGGCGCGCTCGGCCCGACCGGCCAGGCCTCGTCCGCCATCCGCACGTGCAACGCGGCGCGGTCGCACTCCGAATACACAGCCACCGTGCGGATGCCCATGTCCCGGCAGGCACGAATCACGCGCACGGCAATCTCGCCCCGATTGGCGATCAGGATTTTTTTCATCAGACCGAACCGCTTACGATTCTACTACTTACAGTGATTCGCGGGCGGCTCGGACGATGAATCTTTCAACTGCGGATCTGACGAACTGGCCGAGGCGTTACGGCATCCGCATCGTCTCGTCGAACGTGATCGTGACCGCCGCCTTCTCTCCCGGCGTGACCGGGCTCGGCGCACCGGCGTCCGCGGAATAGATCGCAATCGGCGACCCGGACGGTGGGGGTTCATTGCCGGTCATGACGCCCTGCTGGTCGAATGCCACCGCGATCCAGACTTGACCCGGAACGACATTGGCGAAATCCGCGACCGTGCCGTTCTTATCAAGCGCGATCTGATCAAGAGGCTGCGAACCAGCACCAATGTTCGGGGTATCGAACAGCCACACCCAGACCTTGTGCGACGCGTCGACCGTACCCTTCCCTTTGTAGTTCACCGTCACCTTGACGTTCCCCGCAGCTACCCGAACCTCTGCCGGCGCGGACGTGCTCGCACCCAGCGGCAACGGACCTGCGATGCACAGCGCCGCAACCACGACAGTCAGGACCTTCTTCATGAGCCAGTCTCCTTGGTTTTACCGAACTGACTGGATGAGACGACAGGCGCCAGTAGACCGTTCATGCCCTGATGGCGGACGGCGGGATGCACCCGCTGAGCGGCGGGAACGAGGTCCCGACAGGCTTATGCGTCCAGCAGATAGGTGTCGAAGTCCGCGCAGACGTAGGTGGGTGGCGGCGTCAGCTGGGCAAAATGCGACGCCTGAAAGCTGGTCGTGAGGGCGACCACACGCATGCCCGCCGCCTGGGCAGCTTCGATCCCCATCGGTGCGTCCTCGAAGACGAGGCACTCCGCCGCAGCCACGCCGAGACGGCGCGCAGCCTCGATGAACACATCTGGAGCCGGTTTGCCCTTGGCGACTTCATCACCGCGCACGATTACGGGGAACGTGTCGGACATGCCGAGTTCGGCAAGCGTGTGCGTCACGTTCGGCTTGGGCGCCGAGGTCGCCAGCGCCATCGCAACCGACTCGGCTTGCAGGCGGGCAATCAAGGCCACCAACCCCTTCATCGGCGACAGCCGGCCCTTCGACAACTCCCGATACAGACCTTCCTTCTCGTGCTCGTAGGCCTGCCATTCCTCTCGCGACACGTCCCGCTTGAAGAGAATGGGAAAGATCTCGCTGTTGCGGCGCCCATCCAGCCGCGCGCGATCGGCCTTCGTCAGCGGCGGCAGACCATGCCGCTCGGCAAACACGCCGAACGCCTCGGCGTGAAGATGCATGTTGTCGACGAGGGTGCCGTCGATGTCAAAGATCACGGCGCGGGGAGCGAAGCGAAGCGGCACAGGCCGATTATCTCAGGCACCGCTTATAATCGCGAAGCGAAGCTACCGTGATCCTCCGCAGTCACAACGAATGGGGCCGGCTGCGCTCGGTCATCGTCGGCCGCGCCGACCACGCGCGCGTGCCCGTCAATGACATCAGCCTGCGGGCAGTGAACTACGCCGGCACGGCGGTCAAACAGATTGCGCACGGTCCATATCCAGCCCGCGTCATCGACGAAGCCAACGAAGACCTCGAATATCTGTGCCGGGTGTTTGCCGATGCGGGTGTGACCGTGTATCGGCCGGACCCGCCACGCACGGATCACCGGCACGGCGTCGGCGGCTGGAACAGCGACGGCTACTACGCGTTTTGCCCCCGCGACGGCCTGCTGGTCGTGGGCGAGACGGTGATCGAGTCGCCGATGGTGCTGCGTGCCCGCTACACCGACGCGTTCCCGTATCGTCGGCTGCTGCTTGAGGCGATGCGCGACGGCGCCAGGTGGATCGCGGCGCCAAGACCGCAGCTCACCGATGAGGGCTACGACGAGCATGCCGACCAGGAGCACAAGAGCCTGCGCAACCTGGAACCGGTGTTCGACGCGGCAAACGTGTTGCGCGCCGGCGAAGACCTGCTCTTTCTCGAGAGCAACAGCGGTAATCGTCTCGGCGCTGAATGGTTGCAGCGCACGCTTGGGCCGTCCTACCGTGTCCACTTCCTGCGAGGGCTGTACAGCTACATGCACCTCGACAGCACGATCAGCCTGCTACGGCCGGGTGTGGCGCTGCTCAATCCCGCGCGCATCAACCCGAACAACCTTCCGGAGTTCTTCACGAACTGGAAGTTGTTATGGTGTCCGGATCCGATCGACATCGGGTTCCACGCGCCGCACGAACACGCCAGTCAGTGGGTTGGGATGAACCTGCTGATGCTCGACGAGGCCACGGCGATTGTCGAACAGTCACAGACACCGCTGATCCGCCTGCTCGAATCCGAAGGCTTTACGGTGATACCGGTACCGATTCGTCACGCGCGCACTCTGGCGGGGGCGGTGCACTGCGTGACGCTCGATCTCGAGCGCGACTAGCGCGGCTGAAACCCGACCACCGTACGCGCCTTCAAGGCCCGCCAGTGGCGGCCGGCTAGCCGACGCCATTGCGCGTGGCGGCCGGAGGGAACGGGCAGCGTCTCGTGAAGTCGTTGCTGTTCGGCGTCGATGTCGAGATCCGGCCCCCAGGCGGGCGTGACATCTCCGAACGCGAGCTCGGGATAGTCCGCCAGGAACGCGTGTTCTCCGGCCTCGGCCACCGCGCGGATCCCGCCATCATCGATGGCGCCCAGCCGGGTGCGATACGAACCGTACCACTGGTGCCACACCACGTCAGCGCCGTCGTCCTTCAGCAGGTTGCCGATGCCGTAGCGCGACGCATGAAACGGCCGCAGGTACTTGTGCCGGCGCAGGCGTTGGCCGATGCCGTAGTCGAAGTCAAAGTGCCGCGCGCCAGGCATGGGCTGTCCAAAGACGCCGGCCAGCCCATGGCGCGACTTGAACGCCTGCCAATCGAACAGCAGAAAGTTGGACGCGGTCTGCCCCGGAGCAAACCGGAGCCAGCCATGCGAGCCGCTCACCGGCACTGACTCGGGATACCTGATCCGCTCTTCGATGCCCACCAGGTCGTAGCGACCTTCAGTGAGTCCGGTAATCAGGCGATCGAGGCTCGACAGCAGCACGGCATCATGATCGATGAAGCACGCCAGGCGCGTTGTGCAACGCTGCAGCAGCCGCAGGTAGGCGTCCGTATAGCCGCACTCCTCGATCCAGTATTCGATGCCGAATTCGCGCCGGTACGCGTCCATCTCATCGCGCTGGCCGCCGCGCTTCGAGACCAGGATCGGTGCCGTCGGATGAAAGCGCCGCAGCGCGCGGAGATGGATGCGCATCATCTCCGAACCGGACCAGTAGGGCGTCAGGAACGTGACCATTTTCGAATGAACCAGCCCGGCACCAGCCAGTAGACCGCCCAGAACGGATGGATGCGCAACCCTTCGCGGATGTAGCGCCAGGCGCCGCCCTGTCCGAACAGCAGGCGACGCACTCCGAATCCAAACAACACGCCGGCACCCTCGCGATTGGCGCGCGCATTGATATCGGGGAACTCGGCTTGGTACGGGCGCACGATCCGGACGCATTCCCAGACAAACTCGTCGCCGTCCTTCACCGACTTGCAGCCGTCGTGGTGACGGATGACCGCCAGTTGCACGCCAGGCGTCACGATCGACGTGACCCTGAGAAAGCGGAGCGTGTACTCGTAATCCATCAGAAAGTGCAGTGACTCATCCACCGCGCCGACGGTCGCGCGATGCGACGACGGGAAGAACATTCCCGGTCCGCCGTGATGCGCCGTGTCCCACCACTGCGCGTACTCATGCAACGTGTGTGGCACCGGGCGGTGCACCTCCGCTACTGTCTCCCCTTCGACGGTGCGGACGACGTCGCCCGCAATGACCGCATCAGGGTGCTTCTTGTGCCACTCAGCGACGGTCTTCAGGGCGTCCGGCAGCAGGTAATCGTCGGTGTCGAAGTGGTTGAAGATGGCGCCGGTCACGCGCGCCATGCCCTTGTTGATGGCGTTTGATTGTCCGCGGTCTGGCTCAGACACAAAATAGGCCAGCCAGTCGCGGTACTTCGCAATGACGTCGATGGTCGGGGCGGCGCTGCCGCCGTCGACGAGGATCAGTTCGAGGTCGGGATATCCCTGGAGCAACACCGAGCGCAACATCTGTTCGATGTAGTCGGGATGATTCAGGGACGCCACGACGATGCTGATGCGCGGCCACGGCGCGCCATCGCTCATGGTGTCGGGCAAGGACGCCGATGCCACGGTCCACGGCCAACCCGTGCGCCCGTCCGGAGGCGGCGGCAACCGATCGAGGCCGGGACAGCGCATTGCGTATGATAACGACAACGCCGTTGTCGAGACGATCCAGGCAGATCTATCTGATTGCGGGGAACACCGCGCTGTTGTTCGTGCTGCTCGACGTGGGCGCGCACGTGGGCATCCTGGCGTACCAGTCCGCCGTGCGATGGATGTCCGATGACTTGCGATTTCGCTTCGGCGGTGGCGCCGGCTTCCTGCAAGACACCGTGACGTCGCCGGCCGTGAACGTCAACCGGTTCGGGGTGCGTTCCAACGGCGATCCCAGCCGGCCCATCGCGGCGATAGCGGGCGCGACCTGGTTCTTCGGCGGCAGCACGACATTTGGCGTCGGTGTCACTGACCGTGAAACGATCCCGGCACAACTCGAGTCGCTGGTCACATCGCCGGTCATCAACTTCGGCGTCAGTGGACACGGCAGCAGCATGGAGAATCGGCTGTTTGGGTACTACCTGCGAGCCGGATACCGGCCGTCACGCGCGGTCTTCCTCGACGGCGTCGGCGAAACCTGCCAGCCGGACATGTTCAGCGAGGAGATGTCGCGTCTGACCGCGAGGGTGCAGGGCGGCTACGCCTGGGACCCGGGCCGGCCGGTGACGTTTCTCGCCAATGCTCTCCTGGCGACCATGCGCGGCGACACGGATGCCCGCCCGCCAGACACGCCGGCGTCGCTGCTGTCATGCGACACCGACGGGCGCCGCAACGCGCTGAGCACCCTGATCCAGCGCACGCTCGCCGAGCGGCGTTCGGTGTGCGCGCTGTACGGCGTCGAGTGCCGCACCTTCATTCAGCCGTTCGCCGGCGTGCATGACAACGGCGCGCTGTCGAACACGCCGACCACCGAGGTGCTTCAGGCGATGTTTCCGCATCTCGAACCGGTTTGGCGGGCCGCCGGCGCAGAATTTGTGACCGATGCGGTCGCCGCGATCACAGAGACCGCGTGGCTCGATGAACTCCACCACACGGCCGCGGGGTCACGAGCTGTCGCGACTGCCATCAGTCGCCGCCTGGCACCGCAACGCGCGAGCCGCAAACCATGACACGGTGGCGAACGGCGTACTTCATCGCCATCAATACCGCCCTGCTCTGGGTGGTCACACTGGTGGCAACCCACGCCGGCATCGTCAGCTATCACTGGCTCAAGGCCCGCTACGGCCCCGTCTCGATGCCGCCCGAAGCCCGGGCGACGTACTCCGGCCGGACACCTGCCGAGATCGACCAGCTCTGGCGAGACTCGCTGGCGTTGCGGTTCCGCTATCAGCCGGTCGTCGGACTCGTGCAGGAACAACTGACCTCAAGGTTCTTCAACGTCGACAAGTTCGGCGTGCGCTCGAATGGCGGCCCGTCGAATCCGATCGACGGCTCGACCTGGATCTTTGGCGGCAGCACCACCTTCGGCATTGCCGTCGCGGATGCCGAGACCATTCCGGCGTTTCTCGAACGCCGGCTGGGGCGAGCGGTGATCAACTTCGCGGTGCGCTCCCACGGCAGCCTCCACGAAAACCGACTGCTGCGCCATTACCTGAGACTCGGCTACCGCCCGCGCCAGGTGATTTTCCTCGACGGCGTGAACGAAACCTGCGACGTCGACCTCGACACCGACGCACTTGGGGACCTCGTGGCCCGCTCACAGCAGGGCTATCAATGGGATCCCGCCTACCCCGTGGTCTACGCGGCGCGGACGCTTGGCAGCCGCATCGGTACCGCCGTGTACCCGCCCATCGACCCGCCGGCGTCGGAGGAGGTGTCCTGCAGGCTCGCGGGAGCGGCATTTCCGCTGTCGGCAATGACTCGGCGGCTGCTCGCGGAACGCGACGCGCTGTGCGCGCTCTATGAGGTCACGTGCCAGACCTTCGTGCAGCCATTTGGCGGTCTGCATGGCCACGACACGGAGCCCGGGTTTCGCGAGACCACGCATGCGGAGCACATGCGAGCCCTCTTCGAACATCTCGAGCCAGTCTGGAAGGACGCCAGCGCGATTTTCGTCACCAATGCGCTCGACGCGCTCCCAGAACACCCCTACATCGACGCGGAACATTACAGCGTTGCCGGCCACCGCGCCATCGCCGACGCGATCGCGATACACCTCGCAACTCCAGCCGTCGCCGGGCGCGCATCGTCAGCGGCCGAGCCATGACACCGCCTCTGTCCCTGCGTGCATCGCTAAGCGGCGGGTTGGCGCGGTGGCGCGACCTGCAGGCGCAGGTCTCGGTCGCCGGCGCCAGGCTCGTCCATCGCGCGCGCCTCGAAGCGGCGTCGGCGGGTCTGCTGCCGCGGGAGATCGCAGTACTGACCGCGGGCGACGGGCGTTGGGCATCAGGGCTCTTCTCCGAAGCCGCCAGCGTGATTGGCCTGGCCGACGATTTCGAACGTCGACGCGCCGGCTACGGCGGGGTGCGTGTCGATTTCACGGCGGGCCTCTACTTCGACGCGGCGTTCGGGGCCAACTGGTGGGAGTACTACTTTGAGCCCGTCGCGGCGGGTTATGGCCAGGGCCGTCGGCGGCGCGTCAGCCATCACTTCCATGATTTCTGCGCCCACCGGGTCGAGCGCGTGCTCTCACGGGAGCGATGCGCAGAACTGGTGCGCCGCTACGTGCGCGTGACACCGGCGATCGCGGCGCTCGTCGACGGGTATGTGCGCGCGCACTGGGGCCAGACGGTGGTCGGCGTCCATTACCGTGGTACCGACAAAGCGATCGATGCGCGCCGGGTGCCGTTCGATGAAGTCGAGCGCGCGGTCCGCGAGCGCCTGCCGGCACGGCCGGAACAGTCACGCGTATTCGTCGCCACCGACGAAGCGGGTTTTCTGGCCTTCATGCGTGAGCGGTTCCCGGGACAGATTCTCGCGCGCCAGATGTTTCGATCCGTTGACGGCAGCCCGATCGACGTCGTCAACGCCGATGGCAATCATCAAAAGGGGCTCGATGCAGTGGTCGACTGCCTGCTGCTGTCGCGTGCGCACACCCTGGTCCGCACCGCGTCCAACCTCGGGCTGTTTGCCACGTTCTTCAACCCTGGTATGCCGGTCACGCTGCTCAATCCGGAGCCATGAGACGGCGCCGCTACACATTGGAAGCGGCCGCGGCGTGGGCAGCGCGGCTTGCCGACCGCGCCGCGTGGTATTCGGGCGGCGCCGCCGAACGGGCGCGCCTCGCCGTCAGGACCGCGCTCGCTCGTACCGGTGTGCCCGTCACGCGAGAGTTTCTCGAACTTGGATGCGCCAGGGGCAATGAAGCGTCAGGGCTGTTTTCCGAGTTCACGGCCGTCCTCGGTTGCATCCACCACTACGAGCAGCACCGGGACATCTACAGTGGCTTGGCCGTCGATTTTGGCGTCGACGGGCTCTACTACGACGCCGGCAGGGGTCGCAACTGGTGGGAGTACTACTTTGCGCCGATCCGGCTCGGCAGCGCCGACCACGCCAGGGTCAGGACGGTGCCGTTGTGGCAGCACGACGCGTTTGCCGAAGGCGTCGAGGCGACGCTGTCGAGAGAGACCGCAGCCGGCCTGGTCCGCTCGCAGATCGTGCTGCAACCGGAAATCCAGCAGGCGGTCGATGACTTCATCGCCAGGCGTTTCGTTGGCGCGCCGGTGCTTGGGGTACATTATCGTGATACCGACAAGCACGAAGAGTCCGCACCGGTGGCCATCGCGCAGATGATCGACGCGATCCGCGCGGCCCTTGGCCGGCACGCCGGCGCGCCGAACATCTTCGTCGCCACCGATGACGCTCACGCCCTCGACGCGATCTCGTCTGCATTCCCCGGCCGCGTTCTCAGCGCCGACGCCGAGCGATCTCGGGACGGCGAGCCCGTACACAAACGGCCGGGCGATGCCTATCGCAAAGGCTTCGAAGCGTGTGTGGACTGCGGCGTGCTGGCGCGATGCGCGCAACTGGTTCGCACCAGCTCGAATCTCGGCCTGGTCGCAACCTATTTCAATCCTGCCATGCCGGTGACGCTGGTGAGCGCGCAGCGATGAGCACGGCGTCGAGCACTTCCAAACAGCCGTTGTCGCCCCTCTGGCTGACGCGCCTGGTGCGCGCCATGTTTCTCTGGGTGCGCGCGCTGAAGCGATCGGTGCTGTCGATCCCGGCCGTCCGCGACATCCACGACGAAGTGTTCTTCAGCGAGTTCAACAGCGGCGAACAACTTGGGCACGAAATGATGCTCGCCGACGAAGTGCGGATGCGCACCTATCGCGCCGGCATCGCCAGGCAGGTCAAACCCGGCGATGTCGTCGTCGACCTCGGCACCGGCACCGGCATCCTGGCCATGCTTGCCGCGCAGCAGCAGCCCAAGGTCGTGCACGCGATTGACTCGTCAAACATCGTGTTCCTCGCGGAACGGATCGCGAAGGCCAACGGGTTTACGAACATCGTGTTTCAGAACATCACCAGCCGCCGGCTCACGCTGAGCGAACTCGTCGACGTCATCGTCCACGAACAGATCGGCCAGGCACTGGTCGACGAAGGGATGATCGAGAAGACTCTCGATCTCAAGAAGCGGCTCGGCTCCAGGGCCACGCGCATTGTGCCCGGCCGGTTTGAACTGTTTCTCGAACCGGCGACCCTGCGCGACGACCATCGGGTGCCGTTTCTGTGGCACGCGCAATTTCCCGGCATCAGTTACGAGACCGTACAGGGCGGGACGGCCGATGGGCGGTTCAGGATGACGACACAGGATTGGCACGTCGCCAGCCGGGCAGCAATGGCGGCGTTTCTGTGTGAGCCGGCCCCGATCCAGACGTTTGATCTCAACGCCATCGACGACCCGTCCGAGGTGCCGGCGGTCGCGTCGGCCACCCGCGTCGTGCGCCACGCCGGCCGGCTCGACGCCTTCTGCCTCTACTTCCGCGTGATCTTCGACAGCGACGTCTCCTTCGACACCTCGCCGTTTTCGCCACGCACCGTGTGGGACAGCATTCATGTGCGGGTTGAGCCTCGCGATTTCGATGCTGGTGACACTGTTCGCTACACCCTCACCATGAAGGATCGATTCGACTTCAACTCGTGGTCGGTCGACATCACGTCGTGAAGCGGTGGCGCGCCGTCTATATCACGCTCATCAACACGGCGCTGCTGATCGTGCTGCTGCAGTGGGGCGTGCACGGAGCCATCCTTGCCTACCAGGCGATGGCGCAGCGGATGCTTTATGAACCACCACTCAACTACGCGGTGCGGGCACTGCCCGACCTGTCACCCGACGACCTCGAAGACCTGTGGCGGGTAACCGGATGGATGCCGTTCCGATTCGGCGGCAGCGCCGGGTTCCTTCACGAGCAGACGACCTCGAAGTTCGTGAACATCAACCAGTATGGCATCCGTTCCAACGGCGATCCATCACGACCGATCGACGCGCTCGACAATGCCACCTGGTTCTTCGGCGGCAGCACGTCGTACGGATTCGGCGTGCCGGACAACCAGACGATTCCGGCCTACCTTGAACAGATCACCGGCGCGCCGGTGATCAACCTCGCGGTTCGCGGCCACGGCAGCACGATGGAGAATCGCCTGTTCCGGACGTATCTGCGCGCCGGCTACCGGCCCAGGCGGGTCGTCTTCCTTGACGGCATCAACGAGGTCTGCGAGCCGGACCTGTTCAGCGAACAGATGAAGCGCCTGACGATCAAGGCGCAAGAAGGGTATCGCTGGGATTTCGGCGCCCCAGTGGTGTTTGCCTTCAACACTCTGGCGAACGCCTTGATGGTGAAGCAGCCCTACGAGCGCGAGGAAGGCCCCGAGCTGGCCTTGTCGTGTACCGACTACGGCCGATTCAACCGGCTCGGCGAGATCGTCGAGCGCAACCTTCGCATGCGGCAGGCCGCGTGCGACATGGACAACGTCCCGTGCCACACGTTCATCCAGCCATTTGGCGGCGTCCACGGACAGCACGAAGACCAGCGGTTCCTGGCCAGCCACGAGGCTCGAGAGCTGCAGAACCTGTTCCGGCACCTGGAGCCCGTCTGGTCGGCGAGCGGGGCGACATTTGTCACCAACGCACTCGATGGCGTCTCTTCCGGGCTCTGGGTTGACGAGATTCATTACAGCCCGGTCGGCAACAAACTGATCGCCGCAGCGATCGCGCGCCAATTGCGCGCGCTGGACCCGACGCCATGAAGCGCCTCCGCACCGCGTACCTGATCGCGGCAAACACAGCGCTGCTGATGCTCGTCCTCGAGCTCGCCTCGCACCTGGTCATCGTGAGCTACCGCGCCATCCAGCCGCACTCAGGGTACGACGCGATGTCAGAGCCCGCGCGCCAGACCTACGCCCCCTTGACGCCCGGCGACATCAACGAACTCTGGCGCGACACCGTCGGCGCGCGCTGGCGCTACGAGCCGATCGTCGGCTACGTATCCGAACAGTTACAGTCGCGCTTCATCAACATCAGCGCGGAAGGGATTCGCTCGAACGGCGGCGAGCCGGCGGCGCTGGATGGCTCGATCTGGTTCTTCGGCGGCAGCACGACCTTCGGCTACGGCGTCGCCGATCGCGACACCGTGCCCGCGTACTTGCAGGCGAACACCGGACGGCCGGTCATCAATTTCGGGGTGCCTGGGCACTACAGCTTCAACGAAAACCAGTTGCTGAACGGGTACCTGCGTCTCGGCTTCCGTCCCTCCGCGGTGCTGTTTCTCGACGGCGTCAATGAGCGGTGTGAGACAGGCCTGGCCGAAGATGAACTCGGCGAGATCGTGGCGGCCTCGCAGCGCGGCTACACCTGGCAGCCGGCGCGACCGGTCATCTACCTGGCGCGCAACGGACCGGTGCGATTGTTGAGGGCCGCCGGGATCACAAAGCGGGCCGAGCCAACCGTCGAGACCAGGTGCGAGATCGCGGGACGGTCGCAGTCACTGGCGCATGCGGAGGCACGCCTGCTCGCCGAACGGGACATGCTCTGCACGCTCTATCAGCTCGACTGCCGCACCTACATCCAGCCGTTCGCCGGGCTGCACGGCCGGCACGACGCCCAGGATCCTGCGACCGGCCGCTGGCTCAAAGAGCTCTTCACTTACCTGGAGCCGGTATGGAGGCAGACGCCGGGCGTCACGTTCGTGACTCACGCACTCGACCGCTCTGATCGGCACGGCTATGTCGACGAGGTGCACTACAGCGCCGGGTCACACGCGCTGATCGCCGATGCCATTGCGGCTAACCTCCAGGTCGCCACCGCCACGCCGGTCGCGGCTCCGCGCCGGTAACCTCCTCGCGCTCGAAGCGCGGCGCGCGGAAATTCACCGAAGGCACCGAGAAGAGCATCGACGTGTAGTGGGAGAATCCGGACCACCAGTCCGACCACGCATTGATGTGCACGTTGGCGCTCGACCGTTTGAGCAGGCACAGATCGTGGGCCACCGCATCGGCGCCGCCATTGGCGCCGTGCCTGGAGCGGTACGGCATAGCCGTGAACCCGTAGCGAGCGCGCAGCGACTCCCGGAGTGTGTCGCAGTCACTGATCACGACCACTGGAGCGTGGTTGCCAGGCAGGACATGTCGCTCGATGATGCGGCACACGGTTGACTCGGTTGCCGCGTCGACCCTGGCTGAGGGTTCGTCGAAGAACCGGTCGCCGCACCGCACGCTGAGGACGCGGTAGTCGCGGCCACCGGTGGCCTGCGTCACTGCGTCTTCGATCTCCGGCACGAACGCATAGAAGCGAGACACGAAGTTCCGGGTGTGCTCGGGGAGTTGACGGCGGTGCCATGCCCCCATGTTCGAGCACACGTGCAAGACGCCCTCGCCTGCACGCGCCAGCGCGTCCAATTCACGGAGCAACACCGCGTCATCTTCGAAGTGTTCGCCGGCCGAAGCGATGGCGTCCGGGGCACCGGCATGAAAGACGGCCGGATCCTGCTTGATCAGGCCCGCGAAGCCGGACTGGCTGACGTCAAGCCGGAATTCGACACCCGTACCCTCCAGGTGCTCGAACAGGTGACACGCGCCGCGAATGAAATCGCCGAGGCCTGGCGGGGGGCCTTGCCATTGGCCGGGGGCCTTGAAGGTCTGGGCGACCAGCTTCGTCATGCCATGAACGATCGAATGGCCCCGCAGATCGTCGCGACCTGCCCGTCCGTCAGGTTCAGCGACGATGGCAGCCACAGACCACGAGCGGAGACGTCGAGCGCAACGCGGAACTCGCCGTCCCGGCTGAACGCGGGCTGGGTGTGAAGCGCCGGATAGAACAGCCGGCTGCCGATCCCGAGGGATTTGAGATGGTGCATCAAGTCGACCTTGCGATCGACGTCGACCAGAATGTCGATGAACCAGGGCGTGACCTGATCGAGATCGGTGCTGAGCATCTCGATGCCAGGAACGTTCTCGAGTCCTTGCCGATAGAGGGCGAACAGCGCGCGCTTGCGGGCCATGATCGCGTCGATCCGCTGTATCTGCGAATTGCCGACGACGGCCTGCAGGTCGGTGAATTTCAGGTTCCAGCCGACGCTCAGGTAGTGATCGCTGCCGCCTTCGAGGCGGCCGAAATCCCGCAACAGGTGCATGCGCCTGGCCGTGTCGTCGTCTCCGGTCAGCACCGCGCCGCCCTGCCCCATCGTCACCAGCTTCTGCGAGCTGAACGACAAGCAGCCACAGTCGCCCAAGGTGCCGAGGTGTCGACCGTCGATGAACGAACCGAGCGACTGGGCGGCGTCCTCGATGACGCGCAATCCCTTGGCGCGCCACTGCCCGAACAGTGCGGCAAGGCCCGCGGGTGCACGGCCATTCAGTGACACGAACATCACGGCGCGCGTCCGCTGGGTAATGGCGCGATCGACGCTCGCCGGATCCAGGCACAGGGTGCGCGGTTCGATGTCCGCGAAGACCACGGTGGCGCCGGCCAACATGACGGCAGTTGCGCTGGCCGCCATCGTGAAGTCGGGAACGATGACTTCGTCTCCGGAACCGATGTCGCAGGCCTTCAGCGCCAAAAACAGCGCCAGCGTCCCGCTTGGTGCGGCCGTGCAATGCGGCGACTTCGTCAGCGTGCGCAGGTGCTGTTCGAAGGCGCGCGTTTCGCGAAATTCCGTGAGCCAGCCACCTGACGCGAGGTAGCGACGCGCCGCCTCCGCTTCGGCCTCGGTAATGACCGGCTCCATCTGCGGGATGACGCTCACGAGGCCGCCCGGCTCCGTGACTGGAGGTACCAATCGATCGTGCGCCGCAGTCCGTCTTCGAGAGAGACTCGCGGCTGGAACGTCAGCACGCTGGCGGCCTTCGCGGTGGACGCCAGGCGCCGATCTCCGCCGCCGCGAGCGGCGTCAAACACGATGCGGCGCTTGAAGTCGCACAATCTCGCGATCATCGTCACCAGATCGGCGATCGAGATTTCTCGGCCGGAGCCGACGTTGACCAACGCCGGCGGCTCCAATCGCTCCGCCGCATTGAGGATGCCGTCGGCAAGATCGTCCACGAACAGGAAGTCGCGCGTCGGCGATCCGTCACCCCACACCACCAGATCCTCGTCCTTTAGGCATTTCACGATCGTCGACGGGATGACGTGGGCCTGCACGCCGTCGAAATGATCGCCTGGACCATAGGCGTTGGCGCCAAGCACGGTCACCGCGCGCACGCCAAATTCCTGGTGATACATCTCGGCCAGATCGAGAAGCTGGCGCTTGGCGAGCGAAATCCCCATGTAGCCGGTCGCGACCCTGCCATCGTGCACCCGATCCTCGCGCATCGGCATGGGCGTGTCGGCTGGATACGCCAGCAGGTTGCCGACGCTGATCAGGCGCTCGACGCCGGCGGCGCGGGCCGCCTCGAACACGTTCAGGTTGATCAGCGAACAATCGCGGTATTGCGACGCTGGATGCGCCTTGCTGAAAGCGACGCTGCCGGTCGGCGCCGCAAGATGGAACACGACCTGGCAGCCGCGCATGATCGCCTGACAATCGGCCGGCACCCGTAAGTCGCAGGTCGCAGACCGTGGCACGACCAGGTCGGCCTCGGCGGCGCCGGCGCGAAGCAGCGCCCTGACCACGGCGCTGCCGACGAATCCGCCGCCACCGGTGACCAGCACCCGCTTGCCGACCCACCCACCTCTCATCTCCTGAACTTAGCGCAGCGTCACGACGCGCGCCAGCGGTGACCCGGTCGGGGGCGTGGCCCAGTGCCTGGCGGCCTCGACGTAGCGTCGGTAGCCGTCAACGGCCGCGGACAGTTGTTCCCTGAGACTGAGTGGCGCGACTCGACGATCGTGCCCGGCCGCACGACCGCGCCGCCACAACCGGGACAGCACGAAGCGAGCGATGTCGATGCGATGCCTGGGAAACTGGCTCCAGAGAAAGAACATGTACGCTGCGGACCCGCGCGCGTCGCGAAGCCGCTTGGCGTGGCGGTCGGCCACCGCCGCTGGCACGGGATGGCGAACCACAGCGTCGGGCGCGTGCACGACGTGAAATCCGTCGGACAGCAGCGACATGAACGCCACGTGTTCATCGCCGCTGTCGATCAGGCAGCCCCGCCCGATCCGCTCGTCGAATCGCGTCGTCGAGGTCAGCACCTCGCGGCGGAACATCATGGTGTTGCCGTCGCCGATGCCGCCGAACGCGGCCAACTCGAACCATTCAGCCTGGCCGCGCTCAAACCTGCGGCGCGGCCGCGGGTCGACTTCGCCAACGGCATCCTCACCGCTCATGACGAGCGACGTGGCGTCGGCCTTCATGTAGCGCGTTCGGCCCGCGACCGCAGCAACCGTGGGGTCGTCGAACTCGGCGGCCAGCGCCGAGAGCCATCCCGGCTCCGCCACGGCGTCGTCATCGATGTAGGCCACCAGTTCCCCTCTGGCGGCGCGGGCGCCGAGATTGCGCGCGCGGGTCAGGCCAGGAACGGCTTCACGAATGCACGACGCTCCAAGGGTGCGGCAGACGTCGGCGGTCGCGTCACCGGCGCCGTTGTCGACGACGAGCACGTCGAAGTCGCGAAACCACTGATCGTGCAGGGCGCGGAGGCACTGTTCGAGCTGAGGATCGCGATCGCGGGTGCAGATGATGACGGTGACGCGCGGCGTCATGGGTGCGTGATCAAGGCGGAGTGTAACGGTACGCGACAACGGCGGCAAGATCGTTGCCGCCGTTCGGTCGCTGCAGGAACGGGGGGAGCCGTTCAGTGTGATTGGCGATCAGCTGACCGTGACGGTCACGGTCGCCGTCGCCGTTCCACCCTTGCCGTCACTGACCGAGTAGGTGAAGGTCGTGGTGCCCTTGAAGTTGTTCGCCGGCGTGAAGGTGATGGTGTTGTTGGCGTTCTTCGTCAGGGAGCAGTTGTGGCCGGAGCCGAGCGATACCGTCAACGCGTCGCCGTCCGGATCACTGTCGTTGGCCAGCACGTTGATCGTCACGCTCTTGTTGCGCTTGGTCGAAGCCGTGTCGTTGACGGCCACCGGCGCGCGATTCTGCTGCACACCGGGGCACGCCAGCAGGCCGTTGTTGACCGTGCCTTCGTGGAAGTTCAGGTTGAGCGATTCCACGATGCTGTTAAGCTGCGACACGGTCATCCCGCTCGGCAGCGCGCTGCTCGAACCGCCCAGCACGGCGTTGGCCGTCGCCAGGATCTGGTTCACAGTCTGGTTGGCGAATGGACCCGAGACCATCACCAGGTTGCCGAGGCCGGTGCGGAGGGCGCCGGCCGCCGAGTAGTCAACAGCCAGTCGCAGCGCAAGCACCTGCGCGGCAAAGTTTCCGGCCGCGGAGCGGGTCGGGTTGACGGCGCTGGCCGTCAACATCGACGGTGTGCCGCCCTGCGGCAGGAACGCGGTGATAGCCGCTGCGCTGGTGAACTTCAGCGTCTTGGTGCCGCCGATGATCACGAAGCCGCCCGGGTAGACCTGCGAGAACTTCGAGGTCATGAGCTGACCCGGCGCGCCGTTGCCGCCCCAGCCGCCCTGCGAGTAGGTCGTGTAGCCACCGGCCGAGCAGGTCTGAGCCGAGACCGTCACGGTCACCGTCGCGGTATCCGTGCCGCCCTTACCGTCGCTGATCGTGTAGGTAAAGGTGGTCGTGCCGATGAACGTCGCCGGCGCGGTGTAAGTCACCGTGCCGTTGGCGTTCAGCACCGCCGTGCCCTGGCCGCTGGCGGGCTGCGTGATGGCGGTCACCGTCAGGGTGTCACCGTCCGGATCCGAATCGCCGTTGAGCACGGTGATGGTCACCGAGCTGCCCTGCGTCGTCGTGGCGGCGTCGTCCACCGCATCGGGCGGACGATTGGTGTTGGTCACGATCCAGGTGAACGTGTGCGACGCGGTGCGGGAGCCGTCCGACACCGTGATGGTCGGCGTGTAGGTGCCTGCCGTGTTGTAACCAAGCGTGCCGGTCAGTGCGCCCGTCGTCGGGTTGATCGAGATGCCGGCTGGCAGGCCCGTCACGGTGAAGCTGAGCGTGTCACCGTCCGGATCCGACGCGGTCGTCGCGTAGGAGACGGTGTCACCCTCGACGTTGGTGCGGTTCGGGTGCGTCACGACCGGCGGGAAGTTGACGTTCACCACCGTAATGGTGACCGTCGCGGTGTCGGTGCCGCCCTTGCCGTCGCTGATCGTGTAGGTGAACGTCGTCGTGCCGGCGAACGTGCTCGGCGCCGTGTAGGTCACCGTGCCGTTGGCGTTCAGCACCGCCGAGCCTTCGCCCGTCGGCGGCTGCGTGATCGAGGTCACGGTCAGCGGATCGCTGTCCGGATCGGAGTCGAGGTTCAGAACGGTGATCGTCACCGCGCTGCCCTGGTTGACCGTCGCCACGTCGTTGACCGCATCTGGCGGACGATTCGTGTTGGTCACGATCCAGGTGAAGGTGTGCGAGCCGGTCAACGCACCGTCGGACACGGTGATCGTCGGCGTGTAGGTGCCGGCCGTGTTGTAGCCGAGCGTACCCGTCAGCGTGCCGGTCAGCGGATTGATCGTGATGCCCGCCGGCAACCCGGTCGCCGAGTAGGTGATCACGTCGCCATCCGGATCCGAGCCGGTCGACCCGTAGGTCACCGCGTCACCTTCCGCATTCGCACGATCCGGGTGAGTGACAACCGGCGGATGGTTGGGCTTGGTCACCGTCCAGGTGAACGTCTTGACCGCGCACAGCGCCGCGTCACACACGCCGACCGTCACCGTGTAGACACCGGCGGAATTCAGCGGAAGCGTCCCGGTAATGACACCGGTCGACGACATGGACAGTCCGGGCGGCAGGCCGCTGATGGTCCAGGTCAGCGAGTCGCCGTCCGGATCGCTGGCGATCGGCTGATAGACCGGTGAATCGCCTTCAACGTTCAGCCGGTTCACGGCATCAACCACCGGTGGGCGATTGATGTCGACCACCGTCCACAAGAAAGTCGTCGCCGCGGTGTATTGGCCGTCGGTGGTCGTGACCGTCACCGTGTAGACGCCGGCCGAACCATACGAGAACGTCCCGGTGATCGCCCCGGTGTTGGGGTTGATGCTGTGGGTGGCGGGCAGCGTGCCCGTCATCGAGTAAGTCAGCGTGTCGCCATCAGGATCTGTGCCCGAGACGACGTAGCTCACCGTGTCGTTTTCGTTGCTGAACTGATTGACGCTGGTGATCGGCGGCGGACGGTTGACGCCCGTGATGGTCCACCGGAACGTCGTGCTGATCGGGGCGGCAAGCGGGCTGTCCTTCACCGACACCGTCACCGAGTACACGCCTTCACCAGTCGGCGAGACCGTGCCGCTGACCAGGCCGTTCGGCAGCATGACGAGGCCCGGCGGCAGGCCGGTCGCGCTGTAGATCAGCGCGTCGCCTTCCGGGTCGGTTGCGTTGGCGACCATGACCGGGGCAATGACTTCACCTTCGGCGTTGATGCGGTCCGGCGCGCTGATGCTGGGCTGTGAGTTGCGCTCGAGAACCGTCCAGTTGAATGAATCGGTGCGCGTGACGCCGCCCTTGGTCACCGTGATGGTGACGAGGTGCAGGCCGGCCGCATCGTAAGCGATCGTGCCGGTGATCACGCCCGTCGTCGGGTTGATCGTCAGGCCGTTCGGCAGGCCGGTGGCGCTGAAGGTGACCGGCGCACCACCCGGATCCGACGCGATCACGCTCAGGTTGATGGCGTCGCCTTCGTAGTCGGTGCGGTCAGGCAGCGCGGTGATCGTCGGCGGCGCATCCGTGATCGTCCAGTTGAACGTCTCGAACGGCAGCGGTTGTGCGGCCACGCTGTCGCGCGCGCGGACTACCACTGCGTAAACGTGCGGGCCGGCGGTATAGCTCACGGTTCCCGTGATCAGGCCGGTCTCGGCATCGATGGACAGGCCGGGCGGCAGGTTCTCCGCCTCGAAGTCCACATCGTCGCCACCCGCCACGTCGGGGTCGCTGGCCACGATCTGCAGCGGCGTGATGAGGTCGCCCTCGGCGTTGAACTTGTCGCCCGGATCGATCACGTCGGGAGGCTGGTTGACGTTGGCGACGTTGACGGTGATCTCGTAGAGCGTCGCCAGGCCGGTGCGCGGCTGCGCTCCCGCACAAACCACTGGATCGTCGCTCGGTGTCGCCGCACACTCGGACAGGCCGATCGTGAGCGTGTAGACGCGTTCGCTATCCAGCGGGAACTCGCCGGTGATCAGACCGGTCAACGGATTGATCACGACCGTCGGCGGCAGGTCGTAGCCGAGCGGGACGCTGCGGCCATACATCGTCCAGAACACCGTGTCGCCGTCCGGGTCGTGGCCAACGACCGGAATCGGGGTGATTGGCACGCCTTCGACCAGCGGCGGCAGCGCCCCCGGATCGAGCGGCGTAATCGTCGGGTGACGATTGACGTTCAGCACCGTCCACGTGAAGTTCACCGACGTCGAGACCGCGCCGAGCGTCTCCGTCAGCGTGATGTTGTAGACCCCCGCCGCGTCGAACAGCAGCAGGCCGCTCATCTGGCCGGTGTTCTGGTCGATCGAGACGCCCGGCGGCAGGTTGGTGGCCGAGAACTGGTAGCCCGCGCCCACCGACTGCCCGACCGTGAACGTGTTCTGGTCGCCTTCGTTCGACTGACGGTCAATCACGCGCACGATGCGCACCGACTTCGTCTGCCACGCCGACCACACGTTGTTGTTGTCGCGCGCGCGATATTCGATGAACGACTCGCCTTCCTCGGGCAACTGGATCGTGACGGACTCCGACGCGTTGGTGCCGGAGAAGATCACCGGTGGAATCGTGTTCCCCGTGTCATTCGTACCGGTAATGCGGTACTCGAGGCGCTGCACCGCCTGGTCGTCATTCACGGTGAGGGTCAACGCCGTCGTCTGGGCGCCGTAGATCGGCGTCCAGCCCGACACCTGCTCGGCAGGCGTCTGCGACGTCGTGAAGGTCGGCGCGGAGTTGTTCGCCGGGCAATCGCTCACGGTGACGAGACCGGCAGCGGTCAGCACGTCCGTCGTCGACGACGACGAGGCGCTGGCCACGAAGTCGATGTCGCCAGCCGCATTCGCCGCCATTGTCAGCGGGAACGTGTACGTCACCACCTGGCCGGCCTGCATCGGGGTCGCCGGATACGTGTCTGCGGGCACAGGGGTCACGCCGGTCACCGAGGTCCCGTCGACGCTCAGCAGCGGCAGCACGTTGGCCGCATCTGCGTGGCCCGCCGGCACGGTGATGCTGAAGCGCACCTGGTAGGGCGAACCCGCGCACACGGTGTCGACTGGCGAACCGCCGTTGTCGAGTACCTGCAGGTTGTAAGCGACCAGGTCGGCCGTGCGGAGGATCCAGACGCTCGGCGTATTGAAGTCCGACACGGCGATCGAGGCCGTGAGCGGGTCGACCGACATTGAGAAGGGCTGCGGATCTACCGCAGGCGTCATGCGATTGATCGAGGTGAGGAAATCGAGCGTGTTGCCTGCGATGTTCGGACGGAACACCGCCACGCGATTGTTCAGGGCGTCGGCCACGAACAGGCGGCCACCGTTGGCGTCGGGCCAGAACATCAGGCCGTACGGCTGGCCGAACTCTTCAACGCCGTTGTCGGTCGCGGGGGTGCCGAAACGGAAGCGATGCGCGAAACCGTTGGTCGAGTCGTAGACGTTGATGCGCTCAGTCAGCGTGTCGATGGTGTAGAGATTGCCGGCGCTGTCGAATGCCACGCCGTACACTTCCATCGAGACCGGACCGACACCCGCACCTTCGGTGCCGTTGAGCACGGCCGCCGTGGCGGCTGAATACACACCCGCGTTCGCGGTGAAGGTCACGTCCTTGTAGGCGAGCGCGACACCCTTGGTGCGGCCCTCGTTGGTCCAGCCCACCGCCAGCGACCCGCTCAGCGAGAGCTGGTTGCTCACAAACGTGAACGACGCGCCAGGGCCCATCGCGATGCCGTTGATCAGCGGGTTGGTATCGTCAACCGTGGCGTTGGGATTCTGAAGTCGCATCGTGAACAGATGCGCGCCGGTGGTGTCGAACGCCACTACCCGCGGTTGCGCGAGATCCGAGATCAGGATCGCGTCCGCGCCGTTGACGGTCGCCTTGAGCATCTCGTTGGCCACGAGGCCGAACGCCGGAGCGCCCACCGTCGTCGTGTCGTTCCAGTCACCGCCGGACACGTCAACCGGAGCCCACGTCGTTGCGTTGTACGCCACGATCTGCTGAAGCCCCTGGTCCGCGACGAACAGCGTGCCATTGGCGAATGCAGAGCCGACCGGATAGCCGCCGTCTGACGGCAGTTCCTGTTTCACGCCCCACAACTGCCCTTCGTATTGCGAGTCGAACGTGCCGAACTGCGCGAGCATCGTTGCAGCAGCGATCGATACCGCCACGACAGTGGCGAACAACACGCGCGCATGGCGCTGAACCAAACGGGGGAATTGGAAATTCATCTACGCTCTCGACCAACGAGGGGCACGAAAACGTGCAAGCCGTTCAAATCTGAAAGAACAAAACCAAAATTGACTCCGCACTGTTCGCGCTTCGCGAACAATCTGTCATATAAAGTCATTTGAAGTATGGGTGACTTCCACTGCTTACGTCAAGGGTATATAGGTGTTGTTAGCGAGTCGAAGAGTGGCGCTGTGTCTTAAAAAAAGACACGATTGCACGCCAATGGTTGAGCTGAACACCTAAAGTGTTGACAGCAAAGGCTCAACGCAGTGCGCCGTTACGGCACACTACTCGTCTCGGACGACGAAGGCTGCCCTTCCTGAATCGGCAATCATGCGGCCGGCTTTAATCCCGACGATGCGCCAAAAGTAGGTTCCGGGCTCGATGCGCAGTCCTGCGGGCCATGGGGTGGAGGTCGTGGTGATGCCGGCCTGGTCGAACACGGCGATTTCGATTTCGTTCTCGACGCTCACTGCGTAGCTGTCGGCGCCCTCGACGGCGGTCCATTCCAGCTTCGTCGGCAGCGGCCCGACGAAGTCGCGCCGCGGCGTCAGGTGTTCGATCCGATCCTTCTGGATCCTGGCTTCTTCGACAGGCGCCGTTTCGACGGTGGCCACTTCGGGCGCTGCCGCCGTTTCGCGCGTCACGCACGCGAGACCGAGAAATGCCAGCAGAGCCAGGACGAGTCTAGAGCGGAATGTTGCCATGTTTCTTCGGGGGATTCTTGTCACGCTTGTGATCGAGCGTCGCGAGCGCCTGCACCAGCTTGGCGCGGGTCGTGCGCGGCAGGATGACTTCGTCGATGTAGCCGCGTTCAGCGGCCACGTACGGGCTGGCAAACCGCTCGCGGAACTCCGCCACCTTCTGCGCGCGCATGGCGGCTGGATCCGCCGCCTTGTCGATGTCGCGCTTGTAGAGGATGTTGACCGCGCCTTCGGCGCCCATCACCGCAATTTCGGCGCTCGGCCAGGCATAGTTGAAGTCCGTGCGAATGTGCTTGCTGGCCATGACGCAATAGGCGCCGCCGTACGCCTTGCGCGTGATCACGGTGATCTTCGGCACGGTCGCTTCCGCGAACGCATAGAGCAGCTTGGCGCCGTGGCGAATGATGCCGCCGTACTCCTGCACGGTACCCGGCAGGAATCCGGGCACATCCTCGAACGTGATGAGCGGGATGTTGAACGCGTCGCAGAAGCGCACGAAGCGCGCCCCCTTGACCGATGCGTTGATGTCGAGCGTGCCCGCCAGATACGCAGGCTGGTTGGCGACGATGCCGACCGGCCGGCCGCCCAGGCGCGCGAAGCCGACGATGATGTTCCTCGCATAGTGCTGGTGCACTTCGAGGAAATAACCCTCGTCGGCAATCGAGTGGATCAGGTCGAGCATGTCGTAGGGCTGGTTCGGTGACGCCGGCACGAGCGCGTCCAGCGCCTCGTCTTCGCGATCGAGCGGATCGTCGGTGGCGCGGCGCGGTGGATCGTCGAGGTTGTTGTCGGGCATGAACGACAACATTTCGCGAATCAGCGCAATGCATTCGGCGTCGTCTTCGACGGCGAAATGGGCGACGCCGCTCTTTTCGTTGTGCGTCATGGCGCCGCCAAGATCCTCCTTGGTGACGTCCTCGTGAGTCACGGTCTTGATCACGTCAGGACCGGTCACGAACATGTAGCTGCTCTGCTTGACCATCACGATGAAGTCGGTGATGGCAGGCGAATACACCGCGCCGCCGGCGCACGGGCCCATGATCGCGGAGATCTGCGGGACGACGCCTGAGGCCAGCGTGTTGCGCAGGAAGATATCGGAATAGCCGCCGAGCGAGACGACCCCTTCCTGGATGCGCGCGCCGCCTGAGTCGTTGAGCCCGACGATCGGAGCGCCGTTGCGCACCGCCATGTCCATCACCTTGCAGATCTTGATCGCATTGGTTTCGGACAGCGAACCGCCAAAGACGGTGAAGTCCTGAGCAAAGGCGTAGACCACCCGGCCGTGGATGCGGCCGTGGCCGCTGACGACGCCATCACCGGGGATGATCTGTTCGTCCATCCCGAAGTCCTGACACCGGTGCGTCACCAGCTTGTCGACCTCTTCGAACGTTCCGGGGTCGAACAGGCGGGTCATTCGTTCACGCGCGGTCAGCTTGCCCTGCGCGTGCTGCTTCTTCAGGCGCTCTTCGCCGCCACCGAGTTCGGCGAGCCGTTCGCGCTCCTTGAGTCGTTCGATCGGATCCATAACGCTCGACGAACCTAGGCGTTCGCCGCGACACACGGGTTGGAGAGTGTGCCGACGCCTTCCACTTTGATCATGATGCGATCACCGGGTGTCAGGGGCCCGACGCCCGACGGGGTGCCGGTGGTGATGATGTCGCCCGGATTGAGCGTCATGAACCGCGTCACGTGTTCGACCAGGTACGGCACCGGAAAGATCAGTTCGCGGGTGTTGGAGTTGTGGCGCCGTTCGCCGTTGACCCAGCCCTCGATGCCCAGTTCGGAGGGATCGAGCCCGACGGCAATGCACGGACCGATCGGACAGAACGTGTCGAATCCCTTGGCGCGCGAGTACTGCACGTCCTTGACCTGCAATTCGCGGGCGGTCACGTCGTTCAGGCACGTGATGCCGAGCACGTAGTCCATCGCGTCGGCCGCCTTCACCTGCGACGCTGGCTTGCGGATGACCACGGCCATTTCCGCCTCGTGCTCGATGCGGCCGGCCCACGCCGGGATCCGGATCGGATCCTCCGCGCCGATGACCGCGCTTTGCGGCTTCAAGAACACCAGCGGCTCCGCCGGCAGCTTCTTGTTCATCTCGGCGGCGTGGTCCTTGTAGTTGAGACCGATACACACGACGATGGACGGCATCACTGGCGGCAGCAGCGTGTGCTGCGCCTCCGGTACGGCGTCACCAATCGAATACTGTCCAAACACGTCGCCGACCAGCCACGACATCTTCCCGTCGCGCTCGACCGCGTAGCGGCCCTCGTTGCCCTGCTGAATCTTATAGATGCGATCCATCGTTCCCCTGTAGGCCTGCGGTTACTGCCTGGCCGTCTCTTCTGCGCGATTCGACTGCGCACTGACATTCTGCGGCACCGCCCGGTCAACGGCCAGCACCGCGTACACATAGCGAACCCCTGGCCGCACGGTTTCGTCGCGATACGACGTCACGGCGACAGGCTCGGTGGTAATTGCCTGCAGTGTGTCACCTGGCGCTTCCCCGCGCAACACGATGTAGCCGGCAAGATCGCTCTCGCTATTCGCGTCCCAGATCAGGTTGATCACGCCGGACCCGGCAATTGCCGCCAGCGATCGCGGCGCCAGTGGCGGAAACGTGTCCTTCGGCGTCACACAGCTCGTCGGCGATGCTGGACCGATCACGGCGACGCCAAACACCTGATCAACTGGCCGCACCTGGAAGCAACGCTCGATGCCAAACGCGACCGGCTTGATGACAAATTCCGGGTCGGCAAGCGGTTGCGGCGTCAGCGGGGCCGGCACGGGGACGCTCAGCTGCCCGGCGGCGCCGGGCGACGCGTTCGTCGGGGTCACGTCATAGAGGTGATAGGTCGTCGCCTGGGTGTTGAAGCCCAGCGACTTGGCCTGCAGCGGCGGCAACGGCGGCGGCGCCGGCGGCGTCAGGTTGGCGGGCGTCCCATCGGCGGCAGCCGGCACCGGTTTCACCGTCGGCGGTGGTTGCACCGTTGCCGTGCGCGCGTCGGGAGCTGGTTGCCAGGTGATCGTGAGATCCGTCGCGGTGTGGGTAATGACCGGCGCACCTGGGGCAGAGCTCACGGGCTCCAGCGGAACCGAGA